>Ga0256405_10000807_pt1 | contig 96307 bp, 98 predicted proteins | sample RumenRJG_02DNA_FD_189096 | JGI IMG/M metagenome (GOLD analysis project Ga0256405, IMG submission 189096) | Bovine rumen microbial communities from Lethbridge, Alberta, Canada - RJG_02 | ecosystem: Host-associated > Mammals > Digestive system > Stomach > Rumen | place: Canada: Alberta...
GCGTAATATGCGGTTTTGGGAACCGCGTAGACAACTTTTTTAATCAGACTGTATACCAGCCTAAATTTTGACCTATTGACGACTACATACCTCTAATCAGCCTAAAAATTGACCTATAGACCAAAAAATCGTGCTATTTTTGGATGTTAATTGGCTTGCTTTTGGCAGGCTCGTGGATGTTCGGTTTTTCCAGAGGACATCGTGAGCGCACGCCCCAGCCGCTCGAGTTCAGTCGTGCAATCTATTTTAATAGAGATTCGCTTATGCACTATGCCAAATTGGCATACCTTGAGGAAGATCCGAAGGGTCTTTACGTAGCGGGCGCGGCTGCGTATTTAAAGGAGTATGCGGGATTACCGGACACCCTTCCGACAATTCCTTTTGACGATGCCTTTATCCTCTTGCTTCGTTCTGCCGAGCTCGGCAATGAAGATGCCGTTGCCCTCATCCGCTGCCTCGACTATCATCAATGTTGGGGTCACTCTTTACCGAAACAATTAGAGAAATAATACTATGGCAAATACAAATACTACATTAGGTGCTGCGAAAGCTAGCAAAAAAGATGAGTTTTATACTCAACTTGGAGATATAGAGAAGGAATTATCGCACTATCGTGAATATTTTCGCGATAAAGTCGTATTCTGTAATTGTGATGATCCTTATGAGAGTAATTTCTTTAAGTACTTCGCGCTCTACTTTAATGCGCTGGGTCTGAAGAAACTCATCGCCACGTGCTATGACGGTTCACCTATCGCGCAACAGGAGTTGCCTTTATTTCCCGATGAAAATAATGAGCAGAAGAAAAAAGCTTATAAGGTAGAGATCTCGGAGGTTCCGGATTTGGATGGAAATGGTGCGACAGATTTAACTGATGTTAAATTGTTGCTTAAGAGTAGTGACCATAATATCAAAGCAGAACTAAAAGGTAATGGTGATTTCCGCTCTCCGGAATGTATAGAATTACTCAAACAAGCAGATATAGTAGTTACAAATCCACCTTTCTCCCTGTTCCGTGAATATATTGCCCTACTGCTTAAATATGATAAGAAATTTTTGGTGATTGGAAACCAAAATGCAATTACCTACAAAGAGATATTTAAGAACATGCAGAATAACGAATTGTGGCTTGGATATAAAAGTGGAGATATGGCATTTAGAGTCCCAAATTACTATGAGCCTCGTGAAACGAGATATTGGGTTGATGAAACTGGGCAAAAGTGGCGTAGTATGGGTAATATATGTTGGTTTACAAATATGGATATTCAAAAGAGACATGAATATCTTATACTAGTAAAGAAATACTCGCCAGAAGATTATTCTACGTATGATAATTATGATGCTATCAATGTAAATAAGACAGATGATATACCTAATGACTATCCTGGTATAATGGGTGTCCCTATTACTTTTTTAGACAAGTATAATCCTGAACAATTTGAATTAATAGGTATAGATAGATATGTTGAAGATAATCCTAATTACGGAAAAAGATTTACTATTGATGGTAAAGAGATATATGCCCGTATTTTAATCCGTAACAAAAAACCACAAATATCATGAGAATAGAACAAATAAAAGTGAAGATAGCCGATCTCGTGGATGGCTATCGTGATAGCGACGAGGAAGGCGTTGTTGGCTATCATGGCAAATTGGATATTCGGCCGAAGTACCAGCGTGAGTTCGTTTATAACGAAAAGCAGGAGCATGCAGTAATTGATACTATCTCCAAGAATTACCCGCTCAATGTTATGTATTGGGTCGAAAGAGAAGATGGTACATATGAGGTGATGGACGGACAGCAACGTACGCTCTCTATCTGTCATTATTATTGGGGCGCTTTCTCAGTCGACTGGAAAGGTAACTTATGGAGCTTCCATAATTTGCCCAATGCCGAACGCGAACAATTCCTCAACTATGAGTTAGATGTATATGTGTGCAAAGATGGATCTGATGTTGAGAAAATTGATTGGTTCCAAGTTATCAATACTGCCGGGGCTGTTTTAACAAATCAAGAGATAAATAATGCCATATATGCAGGTTCGTGGGTAACAGATGCCAAGCGCTATTTCTCGCGCAAAAATTGCGCCGCAAAACAAATTAGTGATGGGTATGTTGATAAAAAGTGGATACGTCAAGAGGGTTTGGAAATGGCTATAGAATGGGTCGCTAAACGTGATGGCATATCGCTTGAGAAATATATGAGTAATCACCAGCACGATTCCGACTGCAGCGACCTTTGGATGTATTTTAATACTGTTATCAATTGGGCGAAGATGAAGTTCACAGGCAAGCATGCAGACCTCTACAAAGCGACAAACTGGGGAGAAATGTACCGCAAACACAAGGACGATGAAATTGATGCTAAGAAACTTGAAGCATGGATCTCTGACCTTCTAAAAGATGGCGAGATTACGAACAAGAAAGGCATCCTATGGTACGTCCTCGACAACAACGAGCAGCACCTCGGCTTACGTGCTTTTGACGAGAAGACAGCCCTGGAGGTGTACGAGGAACAAAAGCATAAGTGTGTCGGTGTAAACTGTCCGGAACACGGTCGAGAATTAGACTTCTCTGAAATGGAAGCCGACCACATTATCCCTTGGTCAAAAGGCGGTAAAACTGTAAAAGAAAATTGCCAAATGCTCTGTCGTCATTGTAACAGAACAAAAAGCAATAAATAGATGAAATAAGACATATTTGCGAAAGCAAAAAAGCATCGTAACCGATAAGTCTAAGCTGGAAACTTTAAGAACACTATCGAGGAACGATGCCTATGACGTAGTACACGCTACGGCACGGGCGGACGTTTCTATGAATGGTGTTCAGAGATTCCAGCTTAGGCTCGTTTATAGATACCGAAGTCCGTGCTTTTTTATGCAAATAAAAATTTCAAAGATATGCAACAAATTATCAAAATGGACCAGCCTACGATTGGTCAAAATTTCGGGTCTGTAACAATTATTAACAACTATCCTCAACAAGTTGCAGACCCTAAACAAGAGGATGCCGTTTCTAATACCACTTCGGCTATACCGCCTGATTTCTTCTGCATCTCTGCCCGCTTCTCCGAAGAGAATATTCGTGAGCGTCTTGCTGCTGAACTCGCGCAAGCTACGTCAAAAGTTGATTTCTGCCGTGCTTTGTATCGGCTTCAACACATCGGTTGTATCAACATTCAGCAATACGCGTCAGATGCTCAAAGAGCCATCGTGTTTAATCGTTTTCAGTCCAAATTCAATCTGGCGCCTGATGATTTTTGTAGGGCAAGGATGAATAAGTAACGCGGAATTTCTGCGGACCTCGCGGCGTATCTGCGGTGATTTAGCGGAGAATACGCGGAATCTGCGGAGTTTTTGCACCTCTCTTTAGGGGTGCTTTTTTTGTGCCTACCTTTGCACCGGATTTGAGCTGCAGCAACGTCGCTGCACTAAAGATCCGGTACTATGATTTATATATTTTTATCTTCGGTGTTTATCACCTTATTTCTGGTCTTGGGCTCTCTTGCCCTGTACGGTTTTCTTGAATTAAAGGAAGCTCGTTATCCTCTCGGCTGGACGTGTTACCAGCATGTTATCGTACTTGCTCTCGCAGCACTATTATGTTCAATTTTGGCTGTTCTCTTCGGCCTCCAAATCCCCTCGCCTTATGTCTGCTAAATCATCCCCAAAAGTGGGTCACCAAAATGGGTCCTTTTATGTGTCCAACCTCGAAGGCTACCACAAGCACCCTCGTCATAACCTTTGGGCACGAGAAGGGTGCTCTTATTTCCTTAATTCAAAAGGCCATCAAATGGCGTTGCGGTATGGTCCGGCTATGAGAGCCAAATCCAAAGATCGAGGCTATACAGCCCCGTCTCTTGGTCAAGCATACCCCCCGCGTCTATGCCACGTCGTTATGGGTGAGATCTTCTATGGCGAACGAAAAATCTTCTTTGACCAAAATGGCAAACCTTACTACGGCATCTGCCACCATCTCATCGAGGATCCGCTTAACTACTGCATGGAAAATCTCCTCTGCTGGCTCACGCGCCAAGAACACAGCAAAGCGGACTACCGCCGCCGTGCCCTGGAAAAACTTGTCCCGGATGGCAACCTCAACGGCTTCGATTACACCATCCTCCGTGAGCTCCAGGACCCGCGTACGATGTCCGATGAAGACTTCCAATCCCGCCTCGCGTACATCCAACACATGCGCGAATGCTCCTTCGATCCCCGCATCTTCACCGCCGACGATTTCCACCACTGGTTCTCCATGCCCTTCGAAGATTTTAAATCCTTTTTTGAACATTATAAAAACGATTGAATGTATGAACATCCCCGATTTACGTCAAGCCCTCAACGAGGGTACCGTGCTCTTTCAGTTCATTAAGAAAGACGGCACAACCCGCCACGCACGCGGTACGACATGCCCCGACCTCGTCCCGACCGACGACGCACCAAAAGGTAAACGTACCCCCGAACAACAAGAGGCTTACGATCGCACCATAGTCGCCTTTTACGACATCGACAAAAAGGCTTGGCGCTCCATGCGTATCGATACCATCTGGTCGTACCAACGTGCCCTCAAACTCTCGTAAAAGAGAAAGTAGCAAAGAGAAAACCATGCGGGTGGGGAATAATATCCCTAAAAATAATTTATTTTATAAATTTAAAAATCCCCCTTTTTAATGGAGACCATAGACGACATCTTAGAGAAACGGCAAAATAAATCGCTCATCGCATTTATGAAACTGATCGACCCCGAGCGCAAATACCGCATCGACCTCAAACTCGGCGACAAGTGGGACGCGCTCAGCCTCACCGACCAGCGCCGCCTTTACCTCTATTTCCTCTACCGCAAATGGCGGGGAATCCCGGTCTATGGCACGCCCTACGATATCATCACCGGTTGCCACCCGTACCCCACCAACTGGGATGGACGACTGCTACTCGATGGGCTCCTCAAAGAGGGCAAAATCGTCTCTGCTAAGTTCAACGGCTCCTACGGTCTCTACACCCGCGATGAAGCCCGCGTCTGGCAAATGACCGATATCTCTCCCCGTAAATAAAAAACTATGTCCATTACCCCGGATAGTATCCGGATATTATTAACCTCAAAATTCAAACAATTATGTCAAAGAAATCTTTAAAATCCAAGGCAATCAATGCCTTCATCACTGCCATCATCAACGCCCTCTATGTCTGGGCTCGTCAATGGAACAACAACGCCTATTTTTACCTCCTCATCGGAGATGACAACTGTCAAGATGTCGCGTGGTCCAATTCCGACGCCATCGAGACCATCGCCACGACACCGGTCGTCTGTAACCCCAAGGCCGCGGCACTCTTCGAAACCATGCGCGTACCCTATGATGTGCAACTCGAAGACTATCGCAAAGATCCCGAGTATGAGAAAATCTTCCAAGAAGAATTCAATACTCCCGAAGCGTGGTACTCCGAAGAATTCCCCGACAAACCATGCAAGTAGTATCCAAAGACGGAAGGATCGTGGCGCTCCACGGACGATTTGGTGACTGCATTTTCCGTACCTTCAAATCCGGCAAAATCTTCGTCACCTTCGCCCCGAAACATCCTCGGTCCATTATCGGTCCATCATCGGTCCATCTCCGTAAGCAAATTGCACAACTCAACCTCAAAATTGTAAGCAATGAAACAAGAAAACAAAATTCCAATAAGCGACATTCGCGCACGACTCAACGAGCGCACGAAAGATCCTGACCCCGAAGGAGAGTTTGACGCAGCCTTCTACATGTGGAAAAACTACTGTCTTAGACACAATATCCACAAACCGCAGTTCTTCTCCCAAGCCCTCCAAAAAGGATGGCTCAAACGCGAACACGCGGACCATTTCTGGACTTGCCTAACCGGAGAAAACCACTTCTGATGCGCTTTTTAAGAATTCTTAACAGATTGGGGACGAAAATTTGCAAATCGTCCCTTTTCTGGTATATATTTGCACCGAATTTTGGAAAAAGCCAAAAAGTATTGCGCCCTTTTGTTTTATTTTTAAAACAACCTATCAAAAAAAGCCAAAAAGTATTGCGCCCTTTTGTTTTATTTTTAAAACAACAACAATGAAATATAACATTCAAATAATCACAGCAGCGATTCTCGCAATAGGCGGTCTCATCCTCCTCTTCTGCGGCACCTACATTGACCCGCAAGGAGAAATTTCCGACTCCCTCCTCATCGGTTTCGGTGAGGTAGCAACCTTCTCAGGCGCCCTGTTCGGAATCGATGCTGCTTACAGTAAGAAACTATGGGATATTACAAACTCATTCGCCAAGCGTCGGACACAAAAGCCGTACGAGGAACCCTCTACTCGGTCGAACACCGCTACTCTGGCTCTGCCGGAACATACCGAGAATACCTGACGCCCATCTGCGACACCCTCGAGAACGCCGACTACCTCGTCCCCGCCTTGATCTACAAAGTGCAAGTCACGCAGTCCCCGCGTTTCAAACGCCTGCTGCCTATCCTCATCCAAGTCCCCGGACGTTCCGGCATACGATTCCACCGCGGCTCTCTACCTGAGCACAGTAAAGGCTGTATCCTTATCTCCGCCAGCATGGAGCAATCTCTCACCGCTCGCTGGCTCGCAGAACAAACCGCTCACCTTGAGACCCGCTTGGAGATCTGTAACAACATCAATTATTACCGCAATGAAAAACGAATCTGAAGAACCATCTTGGACCAAAGTCCTCTTTGAGGTCATCATCAAGATCCTCACCCTCGGCTTCTACCACATCGAGAAGCACAAGAAAAACTAATGTTTAACCCTTTAAAACCCAACACGAAATGGCAAAAGCAACCTATGCCCCGATGTTTGAGACCGTCTCTGGCGCTCTGAACAAGATCGACAAGAAGTCTCCGCACGCGGCAGACCAAAAGATGGTGTTGGCTACCCACCGTAAAGCACCCACCACCTCGCCTGATTGCTCACGTGTCTACCTCCGGGGACTCAGCTCCGTTACCCGTACCACACCCGTAACGGCCAAGGAAACCGGAATCCGCAACAAGTTCTCTGCTGTCTCAGCCGCAGTCAACACTCGTCTGCACGACACCACCAAGCAAGCAGCCGATCTGGCCGCCTTCAAACTCCAGAAGGACACCGCTAACGGCAAAAAGACCATGCGTTCCTACCTCTGGTCTTTGGAAGCCGCCACCTATGACGCCGAACACAACGGCTAAAAATTATTGTTTAACCTTAAATCCTCTCACGTGGCTTAGAGGGCATCCCCTCAGGAGGACTTCGTGAGTCCGACTGAAGAGCGGGTGCATCCGAGTTCCCAATAGGGCTCCCGAAAATTTTAATTTTTGGGAAGAGGAGAAAGCGCAACCATTATACGAGTTACTTTGTAACGAAGTCATGGATTGCCGCTTTCGACGAACGAGGATAGCCACACGCGAATGGCAAAAGTAGAATGGAGTACCGGTATCGACTCTGTATCCGGCGCACTCAGTAAACCGAGCAAGAACGGTCAACATTCTTGCACCAAAATGCTCCTCGGCACCCACCGCGTAGCACCCACCGAAAGCGATCAATGTAACCGTTTGTACCTCCGCAAGAAGACCAAACGTGCGACTGCTTTGTCCACCAAGGAGATCGCGGCACGTACCCGCTTCGCATCGGTAAAAGCAGCGGTTGCAGATCGCGCGATTAACCTCACCACGATCGGTGCCGACCAGCAAGCCTTCGAGGCCCAGAAGAACACGGCAGGAGGTAAGAAAACCTTCAACGCCTATTTGTGGTCAGTTTGTGGTGCTGCGTATGACGCAGAACACCCCAAAAACTGACCATGGGGTCCCCAAATAATTGACTAATTTTTTGGGGAGAGCGGAGCTGCCCCGAGTACTTCCTACTAAAACATGGTTTTGGTACATGTACGAGGGGTTTGCCCGCGAGGAAAGAAGGACACCCGCAAAGGTGTCCTTCTGTTTGTATTCGTCCGTTGAACGATTCGATGAGTGTTATTTGTTGTTCAGTTCATCTATCAATTTTGACATACTATTTCTCCTTTATTTGTTACCTTTGCAACTTGCGACTGCAAAATTACACATTTTTTTTGATATACGCAAATTTTTTTTACTTTAAATTTGCATATATCGATTTTTTGTAGTACCTTTGCAGCCGTAAAACTCTAAATCAACGATGCAATGAAAAAAATTAACTCTCTCTTGATTGTTCTTGTAACAGTTATCCTTTCGTCTTGTGGTACCTACACGTACCAAGAATCTACGGCTCGTTACGTGGAGCCTCTTCGTGCCGGTTTCATCTCTCCGGTGGTAGCGGATATGATCGTTTCCGAGCAGAAAATCGAAAACACGGTGGAAGTGTATGCCGAGCTGAAAAAGAGACAGATCTCGGCGATCATGGCGGCGGATCTGCAAGGACGCGAATCGGCGCTTGTACTGGGTTGGAAGAAATATGCGTTGGCAGAGACCCTCAAGAAATACAATGCCGACGATATCGTGGCTCCGACCTTCACCATCACGCCCAGCGAGACCAAAGCGAATGTGCTGATGATTACCGTAACGGGACACACGGCGCAGTATAAGTTCTTCCGCCGCGCTACCAAGGATGATGTGGAGATGTTTGCTCCGTTCGTAGGTCAGGAGAAGGACCTTAATGTGAACGGTGCCGTATTGTTACGATTCAGCCGATAAGATAAATAGTATGAAACGATTCTATATACTCTTGCTGGCGCTATGTACGATAAGTCTGGCGCAAGCACAGGTGGGATTGGTGCGCAGTTCCGGTTACGGAGCTATCAAAAAGGAGAAGGTCCATCGTACGCACCAACTGCCGAATGCCTTTGTCGGCGTAGCCGGAGGTCTGGGTTTGACGGTTAGTCCGCATATCGTGTATCCGAACGGTGCGCTGAACTTCGATTTCGGTATTTCTATCGTTCCGAAAGTGGCCCTCGGAGGGTTCTTCCAATGGGGTATCCTGGAAAACTGGGCCTTGGGCGCGCAGGTCGTGGCCGGTGATTATATCAACCATAAGACCGCTTTTATCGGTGGATTCGGTATGGCGTGCAACCATCGTGGCGCATCTGTACCGTATGGTTCATCGTACATACACGGTGATTCATATTATGACCGGGTCTATACGACGACCTACAAACGAAACGATACGGACATCACCAGACAGGTGGCCTTCAAATCGGAAGGAGCGATGGGTGTCGCTTTGCGATTGGGTTTTATGGCGAAGAACCATTTCTACATGACGGCAGATCTCAAGATCTTCCCACAGATGTACAAGTACATCACCGATCGGTATGAGCGGGCCAATGAGGTGTGGTACGGAGCCGATGTGGTACACGAAACGGCCTATACCCTTTCCCTCTCGTTCGGTTATGCGTTCGCCATAACCCCGAAACAAAAGAACCAAGTAAAACAGGAGGCTGCCTTATGAAAACAAAACTGTTCTTTATCGCGATGAGCCTTTTGGCGCTTGTCGGTTGCGATATCCATACTCCGATTGAGATGGACGAGCACCCTTCGAATATTACGTTTGGTACTTTCAAAGATACGCGTGACGGATATACCTACAAAACCGTCACGATTGGTGGTCAAACCTGGATGGCAGAGAACTTACGGTACTGCCCGAATGAGGCCATCACAGACACCCGTCTTCGATCGTCCATTGACCCGTATTATTACATTTACACTTCCATTGAAGAACCCGACACCAAGAAAAACTTCGAGAAGTACGGTATCATCTACAACTATAAAGCAGCGATGAAAGCTGCTCCGGATGGTTGGAGACTGCCGACTTCCGGTGACTTCTATGAGCTGATGTCGACCGTTCGGAATATGAAAGGATGCTACAATGATTATGATCTGATGCTCATGTTAATGGCTCCGGAAGACTTGGTTTGGGATGTTGAGAAAAATTTCCCTTATGTGAATTGTACCGGTTTTAGCGGTCAGTATTGTCGCCATTATGTTACCCCTTGGAGCTGGGAGACCTACGGGCGTTTTTATTCCTCTACTGACATGGAATATTGGATCGATGACAACTATTTAACCGGGTGTCGTACATTCCGTATTTATGGTGGTACAGACTCGTATTTGAATGGAACGGAGACCAATGAGGCTTCGGACGGCTTCCCGATCCGCTGTATCAAGAAATAAGAATTAAAATTTCAAAAAAGTGGCATACACTCTTGTGTATGTCATTTTTTTTTCGTACCTTTGCAGCCGATTTAAATTAGGTGTAATATGTTTGATAATTTATCGGAACGATTAGAACGGAGTTTTAAGATACTGAAAGGTGAGGGAAGAATCACCGAAATCAATATTGCGGAGACCGTGAAGGATATCCGTAAAGCCTTGCTGGAAGCGGATGTGAACTACAAGACCGCGAAGCAGTTTACGGACCAGGTGAAGGAGAAAGCGCTGGGTCAGAATGTGATGACGAGTGTGCGTCCGGGGCAGTTGATGGTCAAGATCACGCACGATGAGTTGGCGGCACTGATGGGTGGTGAGGCCCAGGAGATTAACCTGAAAGGTAATCCTGCCGTCATCCTGATGGCGGGTTTGCAAGGTTCAGGTAAGACGACCTTCGCAAGCAAGCTTGCCAATTTCCTGCAGACGAAGAAGGGCAAGAAAGTGATGCTGGTAGCCTGCGACGTGTATCGTCCGGCGGCTATCGAACAATTGCGCGTATTAGGCGAGCAAATCAACGCCAAGGTATTCGCTAATGGTGGATTGCTTAATGGTGACGCGGCCAAGCCGCTTAATGGTGGTGATCCGGTGAAGATCGCGCAGGACGCGATCAAGGAGGCGCGGACATACGGGTATGACGTGGTGATCGTGGATACGGCGGGTCGTTTGGCAGTCGATGAGCAGATGATGCAGGAGATTGCGGCGATCAAGGAGGCTATAGAACCCTCCGAAACCTTGTTCGTGGTGGATGCCATGACCGGTCAGGACGCGGTGAATACCGCCAAGGAGTTCAATGACCGTCTCGATTTCGATGGTGTGGTACTGACCAAACTGGACGGTGATGCGCGCGGTGGTGCCGCTTTGAGTATCCGCTCGGTCGTTAACAAACCGATTAAGTTCATCGGTACGGGTGAGAAGATGGAGGCGCTGGATGTCTTCCATCCCGCGCGTATGGCCGATCGTATCCTCGGTATGGGTGACGTGGTGTCGCTGGTAGAGCGTGCCCAAGAGCAGTACGACGAGGAGGAAGCACGTAGGATTTCGAAGAAGATCGCGAAGAATCAGTTTGATTTCAATGACTTCATGGGTCAGTTAAGTCAGATCAAGAAGATGGGTTCGATGAAGGACCTGATGGGTATGATACCGGGTATGGACAAGGCGCTGAAGGGTGTGGAAGTGAGTGACGATGCGTTCAAACCGATTGAGGCGATGATTAACTCCATGACCCCGCAGGAGCGTGCTAACCCAGGTCTGCTGAACGGCAGTCGTAAGAACCGAATCGCGAAAGGTGCGGGTGTGACGATTGTAGAGCTGAACCGCTTCATCAAACAATTCGAGCAGACCAGCAAGATGATGCGGAAGGTGCAGCAGATGGGGCTTAAAAGACGATGAGTGAAGAAAATACATATCAACAAGGGTGGGGGGAACATCACCATCACGACCATCATCACCACACGGGACCGAATGAGAAAAACCGGCGCTTGGGTGGGTCGTTACGTATGCGGGACAAACAGGCCTATTACGGTCTGATGTTTATCATTATCGTGAGCCTGGCTTTCGGTGGGTACAAGTTATTCCAAATGATTGCCACCGAGATCCGGGAGATGCCGAAGGATGACCCGACGACGGAGATGGATGTGGATGTACTGCGTATCCGTAAGGCCGATGAACAGGACGCGAAACTGTACGCTGACAGTCTGGCGCAGCAGTATAACCTGGACTCGATGAAGCGTCAGGTGCAGATTGAGACCCGACCTGTCTATCGTCCGCCGAGAAAAGAGAATACCTGGTATATCACGGAGCGCGAATGGAAATCGATCTTCAAGAACTACCGTATCTGGAAACGCATGCACAAAAAAGATAAGGAAGAGGATGAAAGTGAAGAGTGAAGAGTGAAAAGTGAAAAGTTATGATATTAGACGGTAAACAGATAGCGAAAACGATCCGCGAGGAATTGCGTGCGCAGATAGAAAATTTGCGTGCGCAGGGTAAGCGTGTGCCGAAATTGGCAATCGTGATCGTGGGGAACAACCCGGCGAGCGAGACCTACGTCAATAACAAACTCAAGGCCTGTGCCGAAGTAGGTATCGAGGCAGTTAAACTGGCCTATCCGACGGAGATCACGGAGCAGACGCTGCTGACGGAAGTGCGTCGGTTGAACAGCGACGAGACGATCGACGGCTTCATTGTTCAACTGCCGTTACCCGATCATATCACGGAGACGACGATCCTCAGTGCGATCGATCGCCGCAAGGACGTGGACGGTCTGACGCCGGAGAATGTAGGTCGGACCGTGCAGGGTCTGCCGTCGATCATCAGTGCGACGCCGCGAGGAATACGAGAACTGTTGGCACGCTATCAGATCAAGACCGAAGGCAAGCATGTGGTGGTGATCGGTCGATCGAACATCGTCGGGAAGCCGGTAGCCTTGCTGCTGATGCAACGTCCGTATCTGAGTTTACCGGGGATGAGTGCCGCTTCGTTAGGTGACGCGACGGTGACGATCTGTCACAGCAAGACGCAGGATCTGAAGTCCATCTGTCTGACCGCCGATATCATCATTGTCGCAGCCGGCAGTCCGAAGTTACTGACCGCCGATATGGTCAAAGAGGGTGCCACGATCATCGATGTAGGTATCAACCGCGTGGACGGAAAGTTAGTCGGAGACGTGGACTTCGAGCACGTAGCGCCCAAAGCCGCCTATATAACACCCGTACCGGGTGGTGTAGGTCCTATGACCATCGTAAGCCTTTTGCAAAATACGTTACAAGCATACAATGAACATACTCGATAAGATAGATGGATTAGAGGCGAAGTTTCATGAGGTGAGTCTGCTGATCACGGATCCGGCGGTGATAGCCGATCAGGCGCGGTATGTGCGTCTGAACCGGGAGTATCACGACCTGGAGCGCGTGCTGGACGTGGCGCACAGATACCGCCAAGCGATCGAGGATCTCAAAGAAGCCAAAGAGATCAACTACAAAGAGGCGATTGATGAACTGGAGCCGCAGATACCGAAGTTAGAGGAAGAACTGAAACTGCAGATGCTGCCCCAAGATCCCGAGGACGGCAAGAATGTGGTGATGGAGATCCGCGGTGGTACCGGTGGTGACGAGGCGGCTATCTTTGCCGGAGACCTGTTCCGGATGTACACCAAGTATTTTGAGATGAAGGGCTTCAAGTACAGCGTTTCGTCGTTCAATGAAGGTGCAGCCGGCGGATACAAGGAGATCATCTTCAATGTGACGGGCGAGAATGTCTATGGTACGTTGAAGTACGAGAGTGGTGTGCACCGCGTACAACGGGTACCGGTGACGGAGACGCAGGGACGCGTGCATACGTCTGCAGCAACCGTAGCTGTATTGCCCGAGGCCGATGAGTTTGAGGTGCATATCAACGAGGGGGAGATCAAATGGGAGACTTTCCGTTCAGGTGGTGCAGGAGGACAGAATGTGAACAAGGTAGAGTCCGGCGTGCGACTGCGGTATAACTGGAAAAACCCCAATACGGGTGAGGTGCAAGAGATACTGATTGAGTGTACCGAGACGCGTGACCAGCCGAAGAACAAAGAGCGTGCGCTCTCGCGCCTGCGTACGCAAATATATGATAAGGAGCACCAGAAGTATATCGACGATATCGCGGCACGACGCAAGACGATGGTCTCAACCGGTGACCGGTCTGCCAAGATCCGCACGTATAACTACCCGCAGGGACGTATCACCGACCACCGTATCGGGTACACGGTGTATAACCTGGCGGCCTTCATGGACGGCGACATCCAGGGCGTGATCGATGCACTGCAAGTGGCGGAGAACGCAGAGAGACTGAAAGAGTCGGAATTGTAACCACGTGATCACGTGATCACGTTATCACGATATGTATTTGTTTTATAGTCCAAATATTGCTGCGGAGCCGGTTCTCCCCGAAGAAGAGAGCAATCACTGTGTGCAGGTCTTGCGCCGAACGGCGGGAGACGAGGTGGTGGTGACAGATGGTGTAGGCAACCTGTATCACTGCGTGATCACCAATCCGCATCGGAAACATTGTGAACTGCGTATCGAGCGTGTGGAGACACCTCAGGCACTGCACGAAGGATGGATACGTATCGGGATCGCTCCGACGAAGAACATCGACCGGACCGAATGGGCGATCGAAAAGTGTGTGGAGATGGGTGCGGATGAGATGGTGCTGCTCTTATGCGACCATTCGGAACGCAAGACGGTGAATATCGAACGACTGCAGAAGATTGTCGTTTCGGCTGCCAAGCAGAGTCTGAAAGCCCGTTTCCCGATCTTGAAGCCGATGACAAAAATGACCGATTTGGCGATCGAAGGCGATCGGTTTATTGCGCACTGTATCGAGGGTTATAAAGCTACGGACGACAAACGGGCCCTGAAAGACAAGATTGTGCGCGGACACGAGACAACGGTACTGATTGGTCCCGAAGGAGATTTCTCTCCGGAGGAGGTGAAATGGGCATTGGAGCAAGGGTATGAACCCGTCAGTCTGGGTGCAGCACGATTACGGACCGAGACAGCAGCGGTGGTGGCTTGTTGTACCGCGGTACTCAAAAACGAATGAATTGGGACGCGGACATATTACTCTGGATCAACGGGCATTGGAGCGAAGGGCTGGACCTGTTCTTCTGGTACATCAGTAAAGCGAGTACCTGGATTCCGCTGTATGTGTTGTTGGTGGGGCTGATTGCATGGAAGTACCGCAACTGGCGCACGGTGCTGATTATCTTGATTGGTTTTGGTGTAGCAGTAGGCTTGAGTGATTACGTGTGCAGCGGCATACTCAAACCGCTGGTATGTCGATTGCGTCCGACCCATGAACCGGCACTGGAAGGCATGGTGCATCTGGTACGGGGTTATACCGGCGGGTTATACGGTTTTTGCAGCTCGCACGCCGCCAATACGATGTCTGTCGGACTGCTGTTCAGTTTGCTATACCGCAATAAAATAGCTACCGCAGGCTTGATGACCTGGGTAGCTCTGAATTGTTATAGTCGCATGTATCTGGGGGTTCATTACCCGACGGATATCATTTGCGGACTGCTGGTAGGGAGTCTGTGGGCTGTACTGGTGTGGCTGGCGCTATCCCGTTGGCTCCACGTGGACGACGAGGTTGCTCGGCAGGGTGGTTCATAAACCGCTCGAACTCCTGCGGAGTGAGTAGGTGCTTGAGTTCCTCACGGATAGCAATCATCCGCTCCATGTTCTCCGCACGCGTCAGGCCTTTTTGACGCACCAGAGCGTACTTGAGATGCATGCGATAAATCGTATCAAAACGTACGGAATCGCGGATACTTAACTCGCGCGTCAGCCGGACGGTCTGCTTAAGCGCTTCCTCCTGCGGGGTACGTTGCACACGAGGTTCAGTGACCGGCTCTTGCGCCATCATACTGCCCGACAGAAGGGCTGCAACAAAGAAAAAAAAGAGTTTTTTCATAACAAAAAACATACAACAAAAATTATGCCATTACGCCCTGAAATAGCGTTAGCCACGAAACTTTATTTCTCCCCGGAGGGAGAAGCGCGTCAAGCGCGCCCTGCGATAAGGGTGGCTTTGGCGGGTATGATCGTGGGGGTGATGGTGATGATTCTGACCATCTGTATCGTGGTGGGATTTAAGGATACGGTAACGGCGAAAGTAGCCGGTTTCGGGGCACATATCCAGATGGTTTCTTTTGATAATAACAATACCTACGACATGCAACCGATTGAGGTCTCAGACTCGTTGATGGCGGCACTTGGGACGTTCGAACATGTGACGAAGGTAGCACCGTTTATCACCAAACCCGGTATGCTGAAGACCGATTCGGCTTTTCACGGGATGGTGCTGAAGGGCACGGATTATTGGGATTTTTTTGCACGAAATATGGTGGAGGGTGTGATACCCGCTCAACCTAACGAGATCATCCTCTCGCGGTCGATGGCCACGCAGTTGGATTTGGCGGTCGGTGATGCGGTGAACGCCTATTATGTGGACGCAGAGGATGTCCGGGCACGGCGGTACAGGATTGCAGGCATCTATGAGACAGGTTTTGGTCAGTTTGACGAGCTGTTTGTGGTGACACCCCTTCGGGACGCACGCCGACTGCAAGGTTGGGAGGCGGATACGTACTCGGGTGTGGAGATCTTAGTGGACGATGTGCGGTATCTGGACCAGACGGCCGATGCGATTTATTTTGCGACCGTGAATCACCTGGACGAGGACGGGTATAATGTTTATTATGTGCAGACGCTCAAGGAGCAGAATCCGGCTGTTTTTGCGTGGTTGGATCTGCTGGATATGAATGTGATTGTGATCATCGTGTTGATGCTGCTGGTGGCAGGATTTAACATCGTAAGTGGTCTGATTATCTTGATTTTAGAGGGCGTGCAGTTGATTGGTACCTTGAAAGCTTTAGGGGCCGACAACCGTTTTGTACGGCGTATCTTCCTGACCCAAGCAGGGCTGCTGATCGGTAAAGGTGTGCTCTGGGGCAATGTGTCAGGTTTTGTGCTGGCGTGGCTACAGTATCAATTTCATCTGGTGCCCCTCGAGGCCGCGACCTATTATGTAAGTTACGTACCGATTGCGTTCCCTTGGGGATGGTTGGTGGCACTGAATATACTGACAATCGGTGTGTCGTTGTTGATTTTATTGTTACCGTCGATGATCATCTCTAAGATCAGCCCGGCGAAGGTGATGCATTTCGAGTGATGAAGTTACAGACAATCGTAGATATTGAGCCGAGTGCATGGAAGATAGGATATGAGGATCGTATCCTGATGGTGGGCTCGTGTTTCTCGGATGAGATCGGTGCGCAGATGCAGGAGCGCTATCTGAACGTGACTTGCAATCCGTTTGGTACCCTTTATAACCCGCTGTCGATTGCAAAAGCCCTGACGATGACGGATACTCCGGAACTCATCGAACACGACGGTCTCTGGCACTCGATGGCGCACCATGGTGCATTCTCGAGGGCGACGAAAGAGGAGGCGGAACAAGCAGTGCGTGCATCGATAGAAACGATGCAAAAGGCGTTGAGAGAAGCGAGTGTTGTTATTGTAACTTTCGGCACCGCATGGGTGTATGAGATGAACGGCGCGATTGTGGGCAACTGTCATAAGTTGCCGGAGCGTTGTTTTAACCGTCGCCGTTTGTCGGTCGAAGAGATCGTAGAAGCCTGGAAGCCGATTCTGGCGCAGTATCCGGATAAAAAATGGTTGTTTACCGTTTCGCCTATACGGCACATTCGGGACGGACTGCACGAGAATCAGATTTCCAAAGCCACACTTCTGATGGCAGTAGAGGCTATCAGCCATCAGCATTCAGCCGTCAGCTATTTCCCGAGCTATGAGATTATGCTGGATGAGTTGCGGGACTATCGGTTTTATGCCGATGATCTGGTACATCCGTCGTCTTTGGCCGTGAACTATATATGGGAGCGTTTTGTGGCGTGTTTCTGTACACCCCAAACAAAAAATGAGCTCGTGCTTCAACATAAACGTTGGAAACACGAGCATCATCGATTATTGCACTAGGGTCCTAGGATCCTAGGTTCCTAGTTTTTCAAAGCCTTAATGGCTTCTTCGAGGGCGGCGATGCGAGATTCGGCATCGGCTTTTTTCTTTTGTTCCAATGCCACGATCTCCGGTTTGGCGTTAGCCACGAAACGTTCGTTGGAGAGCTTCGCCATCACGCCACGCAAGAAACCTTGCTGATGTTGGAGGTCGGCTTCGAGTTTCTTGAGCTCTTCCTCGACATTGATGAACTGATCCATCGGGATGGCGAACTCGGTTGTGCCGACGATGAACTTGGACGCGTTACCGCTGACCTCACCGTTCACCTTTACTTCAACATTCGCCAGTTTATCCACCAGTGCATTGAGTGTGATAGGCGAGATAAGCGTCAGACGCTCTTTCTGCGGGATGTTCTTCGATGCGCGGGCATTACGGACACCGGCGATAATCTCTTTGAGATTCTCTACCTCTTTGAGAATTTCACCATTAAGCGCAGCGTCACCATTTGCATCATTGAGCGCAGCGACCATTATCGACTCGCCTTCTTTGCGCTCGTAGAGGTTCTGCCAGAGTTCTTCGGTGATGAACGGCATAAACGGATGGAGCACACGCAGCAGACGATCGAAGAACGCGAGTGTTGCTTCGTAGGTGGCACGGTCAATCGGTTGTTGATACCCCGGTTTGATCATCTCCAGGTACCAACCGCTGAACTCATCGCAGTACAGTTTGTAGATCTCCATCAGGGCTTCCGACAGACGATATTTGCTGAAGAGATCCGCTATCTCGGATTCGGTTGCAGCCAGTTGCGCATCAAACCACTTGATCGCGTACGCCGAAGTCTCCGGTTGCGGGATGTCTGCTACTTCGAGACCCTTCACCATACGGAAACAATTCCAGATCTTATTGCAGAAGTTACGTCCCTGCTCGCAGAGGGCATCATCGTACAGGATATCATTGCCGGCAGGTGCGCTCAGCAGGATACCCATACGGACACCATCGGCACCGAAACGCTCGATCAGATCCAGCGGATCGGGACTGTTACCGAGTGATTTGGACATCTTACGTCCGAGCTTGTCGCGTACGATACCGGTGAAATACACATGCTTGAACGGCATCTTACCTACGTACTCGTAGCCCGCCATGATCATACGTGCAACCCAGAAGAAGATGATATCCGGACCCGTTACGAGGTCTGCGGTGGGGTAGTAGTAGTTGATCTCTTTGTTGTCGGGATGCTCAATGCCGTCGAACAAGGAGATAGGCCACAACCAGCTGCTGAACCAGGTATCCAGTGCACCTTCGTCTTGCACATAGTTGCCTTCGGGCTTCGTCTCCGACACGATGATCTTGTCGTCCGGGTAGTTCTCCAGACCGGTCTGAGCCAACAAGTCGGCATCGTAGTACGCCGGGATACGGTGACCCCACCAGAGCTGACGTGATATACACCAGTCTTTGATGTTCTCCAGCCAGTTGCGGTAGGTGTTCTTGTATTTGGCGGGATAGAAAACGATGTCGTCGTTCATTACCGGCGGTAAGGCGATATCTGCAAAATGCTTCATCTTGACGAACCACTGCAGACTCAACCGCGGCTCGATAGGTACATTCGTACGCTCGGAGTAACCGACTTTGTTGTCGTAATCCTCGATCTTCTCCACGAGGTTGAGCGCCTGCAGGTCTTCGACGATCTGCTTGCGGCAGTCAAAACGATCCATGCCGTGGTACTTACGTACGTTCGGTTGGAGTTCCGGCTCGACCGTGTCCATGTTGAGGTGGGCATCGGGGGTGAAGATATCGATGGTCTTCAGGTTATATTTTTGTCCCAACGCATAGTCGTTCACGTCGTGCGCCGGCGTCACTTTGAGGCAACCGGTACCGAAACCGATTTCCACGTAACGATCCTCGATGATCGGAATCACACGACCGACACCCGGCACGATGACATGCTTACCCTTGAGCCATTGATTTTTTTCCTCTTTGGGGTTAATGCAAACGGCTATATCACCGAAGATGGTCTCCGGACGGGTGGTTGCCACAATCGCGTACTTGCCCGGTTCTTCTGCTACCTCATAACGGAGATAGTAGAACTTGTTATGCTCGTCGTGGTAGATGACCTCCTCGTCGGAGAGGGCCGTTTGACGCTCCGGGTCCCAGTTCACCATACGCAGACCGCGGTAGATGAGTCCTTTGTTATAGAGGTCACAGAACACCTTGATGACAGCTTTGGAACGCGTCTCGTCCATGGTGAAAGCGGTGCGGTCCCAATCGCAGGAACAGCCCAGTTTGCGGAGTTGTTTGAGGATGATTCCTCCGTGCTCGTCGGTCCAGTCCCAGGCATGTTTCAAAAACTCCTCACGCGTCAGGTCCGACTTATTGATACCTTGCTCCTTGAGGCGCTTGATAACTTTCGCTTCGGTCGCAATCGAGGCATGGTCCGTACCCGGCACCCAGCAGGCGTTCTTGCCTTCCAGGCGTGCACGACGTACGAGAATATCCTGAATCGTCTCATTGAGTACGTGACCCATGTGCAGCACACCCGTTACGTTGGGCGGCGGAATAACGATGGTAAACGGTTCCCGGCCATCCGGCTCCGAATGAAAGAGTTTATTGTCCAGCCAGTACTGATACCAGCGGGCTTCAATGTCAGTAGGATTGTACTTTGTGTCCATATATCGTATAGTTATTTTCAAAAAAGCGTGCAAAGGTACGATTTTTTTTGCATATATGCAAATTTTTTTGTATCTTTGCAGCCGATTTTAATCAAAATGGTAAATTTAACCAAATCGATAGTATGAAAGAGTACAATTTAACAGCCAAAATGCGTGCCTATCAGTGGGACGAGTTGACGGACGAGCAGCGTAAGGTAGTAGAAGTGGCGAAAGAGCAGACTCAGAACAGTTATTGTCCGTACAGTGGTTTCCATGTAGGAGCAGGTGCGTTGTTGGCGAATGGTACGATCATTCGTGGGGCGAATCAGGAGAACGCCGCTTATCCGAGTGGTCTGTGTGCGGAGCGTACGGCCTTGTTTGCAGCCGGTGCACAGTACCCGGATCAGCCGGTGACGAAGTTGGCGATTGCTTGTTTCACGGGCGGCCATTTTACCAAAGAACCCGGTGCACCCTGTGGGGCGTGTCGTCAGGTGATGCTGGAGACCGAGCACCGTTATCCGGGTAAGATGGAGGTGCTGCTGTACGGTGAGGATGCGACCTATGTGTTTGAGTCCGCAGCCGATCTGTTGCCCTTGATTTTTGTGAAAGAGAATTTAAAAGCTGAGTGAAGATCATAAGGAAAATAGATATTTACCTGCTCCGGAATTTTCTGGGGCTCTTTTTGGCTACTTTCTTTATTGCTATATTCATCCTGCTGATGCAGTTCATGTGGATGCACGTGAACGATCTGGTAGGAAAAGGTATCGGTGTGGGGGTGCTGTCGGAGTTCTTTCTGTACGCCACCGCATCGGTCGTTCCCTTAGCACTGCCTTTGGCTATCTTACTTAGTTCCCTCATCTCGTTCGGTAACTTGGCGGAAAAGTTTGAATTGACGGCGATGAAAGCCGCGGGGATCTCGCTTTTCCGTATTATGCGTCCGCTTGCGTTGGCGGTTGCGCTACTGAGTGTGGGTGCGTTCTTCTTCAGTAATAACGTGCTGCCCAAATCGCAGATGAAGCTCTGGGCACTCATTTTCTCGTTGCGTCAGAAGAGTCCGGAGTTGCAGATTCCGGTGGGTGAGTTCTACGACGAGATCGACGGTTTTCAGATCTACGTGCAGGAGAAGACCCCACATGGGGACCTGCTCAATATAATGATCTACGACTATTCGGATGGTTTTCAGAATGCGAAGGTGATGGTGGCGGATACGGGTCGTCTGACGGCCAGTGCCGACAAACGCTTCCTGATGCTGGACCTGACCAACGGTGAGTCGTTTGAGAACCTCAACCAGAAGCAGCAACGGGCGACGGGTACAACCAAGAGTATCCCTTATCGACGCGAGACCTTTGCCCATAAGCGGATCATCATTGATTTTGCGACGGACTTCAACCGCTACGACGAGAGTCTGCTGGAGGACCAGCATGTGAGTAAGAACGTTGCCCAGTTGATTCATTCGATCGATTCGGTCAAGGAGGTCTCCCATGAGCGGGCGGCTGACCAGAGTTCGTCTCTGGTCAAGGACCGCTATTTCAATCGCGACAACACGCGCAACGAGATGATTGTGCCTACGAAGATCACCGATGAGGAACGGAAGATCTACAACCTCGATTCACTCTGGGCAAGTCTGACGCCGCTCGAAGAATGGCGCGTCATCACGGATGCGCAGGACAGGGCCAAGACTTACCGGGATTTAGTGGATTACAATGCGATTGTACTCGGTGACGCGGACAAATATATCCGCAAGCACGAGATTGAACTGCACCGTAAGCTGACGCTCGCGTTTGCGTGCCTGATCTTCTTCTTTATCGGTGCCCCGCTGGGTGCGATCATCCGCAAGGGTGGTCTGGGTGCTCCGGTGGTGATCTCTGTCATCCTTTTTATCATTTATTATATTATCGACAATACGGGTTATAAGATGGCGCGCGAGGCGATCTGGCCGTGTTGGGTAGGTATGTGGTTGAGTTCGTTTGTGCTCTTCCCCTTGGGTGTTTTCCTGACCTACAAAGCCGCGACCGACTCCCCGCTCTTCAATCCGGAAGCATGGAAGATCCGTATGGATAAACTCAAACTGAAAGCAATTGAACTATATGAAAATAAACTCCATCGATGAAGCGCTGGACGATTTCCGGCAAGGTAAGTTTGTGATAGTAGTGGACGATGAAGACCGCGAGAACGAGGGTGATTTCATCATTGCTGCCGAGAAGATCACACCGGAGAAAGTCAATTTTATGCTCCAGCACGGCCGGGGTGTGCTCTGTTGTCCGATCACGGAAGAGCGTTGTGCGCAACTGGACCTGATGCATCAGGTGACGAACAACACCTCGATGTTAGGTACGCCCTTCACCGTGACCGTTGATAAACTCGAGGGCTGTACGACCGGTGTGTCGGCGGCTGACCGTGCGGCGACGATCCGTGCGTTGGCAGACCCCGACAGCAAACCCGAGACCTTTGGTCGTCCGGGACATATCAACCCTCTCTATGCGAAAGCCGGGGGTGTGCTGCAACGCGCAGGACACACGGAGGCAGGTGTGGACCTGGCACGGCTCGCGGGACTTCGACCGGCTGCGGCTTTGATTGAGATTATGAATCCCGATGGTTCGATGGCGCGTATGCCCCAGCTGCAGGAAGTAGCGAAAGAGTTTGACCTCAAGATCATCACCATCAAAGATCTAATCGCGTACCGGCTAGCACATTCAGATTATTCGGACAAATCGGATTATTCGGATTATTCAGAGCCCAAATCCGGTCTTATCGAAAAGGGTGAGACGGTTTTCCTTCCCACCCGGAACGGAGATTTTATGCTGACGCCGTTCCGGGATCTGACAACCGGTCTGGAGCATGTGGCGCTGACCAAGGGAGAATGGAAAGAGGATGAACCGATTCTCTGTCGGGTCCACTCCAGTTGTATGACCGGCGATATCTTCGGCTCCAAGCGCTGCGAATGCGGGGAGCAGTTGAACCAAGCCATGAAGATGATCGAAACCGAAGGGCGGGGGATCATCGTCTATATGAATCAGGAAGGTCGCGGGATCGGTCTGATGAATAAGATTCGCGCGTATAAGTTGCAGGAACAGGGCGACGATACCGTCGAAGCCAATATCCATCTGGGATTCCGTCCGGACGAGCGCGATTATGGGGTAGGAGCACAGATCCTGCGTGAGATGGGGGCACATAAACTGCGTCTGATGACCAATAATCCCGTCAAGCGCGTAGGCCTCGAGAGTTACGGTATCGAGATCGTGGAGAACGTACCGATTGAGATCGCTCCCAACCGCTGGAACGAACGCTATATGCGGACCAAAAAAGAAAAAATGCACCACGACCTGAAGCTGGTTTGATGAGTTTGGCACGGTTTTTGGAAGACTCTTTTCGAGATCACGAGATCACGGGATCACGAGATCACGAGAAGTTAAACAAAAAATGATTGAAACAATGAAAAAATTAACTACACTTCTGATGACGCTGATGCTGATGAGTACAGCGTTGTGGGCACAAGAGACGATCACGGTCTCTGCCAAGAGTACGGACATCTCGGAAGGACTCGATCTGAAGGTGGTAGCTAAACTGTTCGCAGATGCTAAAAACCTGGAAGAGTTCGAGACGATGCTCAACAACCCGGACAGTGCGTTCTGTAACCTGGACTTGAACGGCGACGGACAAGTGGATTACATCCGCGTTGTGGAAACGGGTGAGGGTAACAAGCGACTCATCGTTTTGCAGGCGGTTCTGGCGAAGGATATCTTCCAGGACGTAGCCTCGATATACGTGGAGAAAGATGAGAAGAATGAGGTTTCCGTTCAGGTAGTCGGCGACGAGTATGTATATGGTGCGAACTACGTCATAGAACCCGTATATATTTATCGGCCCTTGATCTACGATTGGTTCTGGAGCGACGCATGGTACGCTTGGCACAGTCCTTGGTACTGGGGTTATTGGCCGGGCTGGTGGTACGCACATAACTGTTGGGCACACGATTGGTACTGGCATCACTGCTACGCCTATCATCACCACCACTACTGCTGCTCGTTCCGCCACGCACATCAACCGCATCACGGGTATCACGAGATGCATCGGAATGTTAGTCGCCGGGATTATGCAACCGCTCATCCGGATCGTTCGTTCAGCCGTCGCAACACGGGTATGACGAACGCCCGCGAGATCCGCAGTACGACCAGTGTACGTTCTACGCGTCAGACAGCTACGGCAGCACCGGCAAGTAGAACAACCGCTGCACCTGCAACTCGCGCAACGGCAACCCGCACGACTGCAACTGCAACCCGTACGACGGCTACGACGACGAGAACAACCAGTCCGTCTAGAACAACTAGTTCGACTAGAACGACTAGTACTCCTAGTTCCACCCGCACCACGAGCACCGCAACCCGTTCAACGAGCACCAGCGTAGCTCGTACACCGAGCAGCACACGTACGACGAGTAGTACGGCAACGCGTTCGACCGGTACCGCCAGTCGTCCGACCAGTACGGCAACTCGCTCTACGAGTAGTACGGCAACGCGCACCACGAGTTCAGCCGGATCGTACAGACCGAGCAGCTCCTCGAGTTCAACTCGCACGACCAGCGCACCTTCCGGTGGAAGTCGCACCAGCGGCGGTGGAGGTGGATCCAGACCTTCCGGAGGTGGAGGCGGTGGTGGACGAACCACACGCAGATAAAAAAATAAGGTGTCCAATCGGGCACCTTATTTGTTTAATGAGCAGCTAACATATTCTTCGGATCGAGCAGCTGATCTAACTGCTCTTTGCTCAGCAACTCGTGTTCCAGCACCAGGTTGTACACACTCTTGCCGGTCTCCAGGGCCTCTTTGGCAATCTTGGTCGAGGTCTTGTAACCGATCACGGGGTTCAGTGCAGTCACGATGCCGATCGAGTGCTTCACGGTCTCGGCGTTGTGCTCACGGTTGATAGTGATGCCGTCGATACATTTCTTGCGAAGGATCTTCATCACGTTGCGCAGCCAGGTGATCGACTCAAAGATACACTCGGTGATGATCGGCTCCATGACGTTCAACTGCAACTGACCGGCTTCCGCGGCAAACGTAACGGCCGTGTCGTTACCGATGACTTTGAAGCATACCTGATTCGTTACCTCCGGGATAACCGGATTGACCTTACCCGGCATAATCGAACTACCCGGTGCCATAGGCGGCAGGTTGATCTCGTGCAGACCGCAACGCGGACCCGAAGCCATCAGTCTTAGGTCATTACAGGTCTTGCTCAGTTTGACCGCCAGACGTTTGAGGGCCGCCGAATAGCTGACGTATGCACCCGTATCAGGCGTCGCTTCTACGAGGTCACTGGCTAACACAAACGGTTCACCGGTCAACTCGCACATTTTCTTGATACACAGCTCTGCATAACCGGCCGTGGCGTTCAGACCCGTACCGATTGCAGTACCACCCATGTTGATCTCGTACAGCAGTTTGACGTTGCGCTCCAGGTTAGCCACCTCCTCTTCGAGGTTATTGGCAAAGGCATGGAACTCCTGACCACTCGTCATCGGTACGGCGTCCTGCAACTGCGTACGACCCATCTTGATCGAGTCATTGTACTCGTCTCCCTTGCGGCGGAGCGACTCAATGAGCAACTGCAACTCACTCACCAACCCTCTGTTCATACGGATGAACGCGTAACGGAAAGCCGATGGATAAGCATCGTTTGTACTCTGCGCGCAGTTGACATGGTCGTTCGGTGAGCAGTATTGGTACTCGCCGCGTTCGTGACCCATGATCTCCAGCGCACGGTTAGCAATCACCTCATTGGCGTTCATATTCACCGTTGTACCGGCACCGCCCTGCACCATATCGGTCGGGAATTGATCGTGCATCTTACCGTCGATGATCTCCTGGCATGCCTGTGCAATCGCCGCATAAATCTCGTCGTTGATGACCCCCAAGTCATGGTTCGCTTCGACAGCTGCCAACTTGATATACGCCATCGCGATGATGTATTCCGGAAAATCCGACATCTTCAGATTGGAAATCTGATAGTTATTGATACCACGTTGTGTCTGTACACCGTAGTATGCGTTCTGCGGCACCTGCAACTCACCTAACAGGTCTGATTCAATACGAAACTTTTCCATAGTATAATGTTTAATTGATTTTACCTAATAAGGATTTTACAAACTCCACGCGGTTGAAGACCTGCAGATCGGTCATCTGCTCTCCAAGACCGATGTAACGAACAGGAATCTTGAACTGGTCACTGATACCGATTACAACCCCACCTTTCGCTGTTCCGTCTAGTTTGGTGATGGCGAGCGAACTAACCTGCGTCGCAGCCGTGAACTGGCGTGCCTGCTCAAATGCATTCTGTCCTGTACTACCATCGAGTACCAACAGCACATCGTGCGGTGCGTCCGGCACCACTTTCTGCATCACGTTTTTGATCTTCGTCAACTCGTTCATCAGGTTGATCTTGTTATGCAACCGTCCTGCCGTGTCGATCAGCACCACGTCCGCATCATTCGCCTTCGCACTCTGCAGCGTGTCGTACGCTACCGATGCCGGATCGGATCCTTGTTGTTGCTTGATCACCGGTACTCCGACGCGCTCACCCCAGATGCAGAGCTGCTCCACGGCAGCCGCACGGAAGGTATCCGCGGCACCGAGGTACACTTTCTTTCCCGCCGCTTTGTACTGGTAGGCTAACTTACCGATCGTCGTCGTCTTACCTACACCGTTCACACCGACCACCATCACCACATAGGGCTTGGACGGTAACTCCGCCTCAAAATCCGGTACGTCGGCTACGTTGTTCTCCTGCAGCAACTGAGATATCTCGTCCACCAGCAGGTTATTCAACTCCTCCGTGCCGATATACTTGTCGCGTTTGACGCGTTCCTGCACGCGCTCGATGATACGCAGGGTCGTCTCCACACCCACGTCCGAAGTGATCAACGCCTCTTCCAAGTTATCCAGCACATCGTCATCTATCGTCGATTTACCGGCAATCGCATGCCCGATCTTACTGAGCACCGACTCCTTACTCTTCTCCAGACCCTTGTCCAGCGTCTCTTTTTTCTCTCTGTTAAATAATCCGAAAAATGCCATTATCTATAGTTTTTTCTCATTCGTTTATAATCGCGCCGTGCCTCGCAAACCGCTTTTGCGCTACCTTTCTTACCCGTGCAGAGGAACATCATCGCTGCGGCGTAATCCAGGAAGAACCGGATACTTAATACACCCCATCTGCATTTACTGTTCTTGTAGATCATCAGCAGGTTATTGCGGAAATTGAGGTAGGTCTTGCGGGGATTGTCGTAACTCAGAGCCCCGCCGCCTAAATGGTACACCGTGCTCTGCGGTACGCAGGCCAGTTGCCATCCCTTGTTGCGCATCCGCCAGCAGAGGTCAATCTCTTCCTGGTGCGCAAAGAACGCCGCGTCTAACCCACCGCACTCCTTATATACTTTCGTACGCACGCACATACACGCGCCGGTAGTCCAATCGATGTTCACCACCGTATCGTGTTGCCCCTTGTCCTCTTCGATCTTACCGAATCGTCTGCCGCGGCAGTAGGGATAACCTAAGGGATCCAGGTACCCACCGGCTGCACCGGCGTGCTCAAAGAAGGCCTTGTTGCACCAGCTCCGTATCTTCGGTTGCACGGCTGCAACCTCCGGATGGGCGTCCATGTAATCGAGTAGGGGACCCAACCAGTTTTCCGTCACCTCCACGTCCGAGTTCAGCAGCACCACGTACTCGCTGTCCACCTGCGCAATCGCCCGGTTATACCCCTCCGCAAAACCGTAGTTCTGCTCCAGTATGATGGTCTTGACGCCCGGAAACTCCGTACGCAACACCTCCAGACTCTCGTCCGTACTGCCGTTATCCGCCACGATGACCTCACCGTCCTTCGTGTGTTGAACCACCGACGGCAAGTACTGGCGCAACATCTCCGCCCCGTTCCAGTTTAATATGATGACGCTACACTTCACTCTTCACTCTTCACTATCTACTCTTCCTCGTAGTAGCCTTTCTCGATACCGTACTGCAGCTCGGCGTCCTGGATCAACTGAATCTGCACGCTGCTGATGGCGCGTTGGTCCTCCTTCGCTGCGGCCAGCACGTAGTTCAACTGCTCGGTCTCGTCCACCTCACCGTCCAGATACTCCATCTCTTCCGTGGCCTCATCGACACGCAGCAGACCCTTCTCTTCCAGGTAATCGTCCATCGAGTCCAGCACAAACAGGATATCGTCGGCAGTCAATGTGTGACCGCAGGGGTTTTCGGGTGTCGAGCCGCTCGACCTGTCTTCCGCAGGAATGGCGTTATAGATATACTCCACCAACTCCCGCTCTTCCGGCTCCAACAGAGCCATCTCAATCGTGTTATTTTCCATAATCTGATTAAAAAACGCTGCAAAGTTACACATTTTCTTGCATATATGCAAAAAATGTTGTAATTTTGTGCCCAAAATAGTGCAATTATGAGTGAATTTTGGAAACGAACCCTGAGTGGGGCGGTCTTTGTGACCTGTATCGTGGGTAGTATAGTATGGCATCCGATTGCGTTCGGTGTGCTGTTTTTTATCATCAGCATCTGGGGGGTAGCGGAGTTTCAGCACCTCATGGGCTCGTCCGTGGTCTCCAAAGTCGGTGCGATTGTCGGTACAGGTTTACTGGATATAGCGGCCCTATGGGCGATTCTGGCACCGGAAGACATGCGTCGTTTCTGGGCGATCTACGTCGTGCTGGGCGTGGCGTATATCCTTATTATCGCACTCGCACTGACCGAAGAACTCTGGAGTATGGCCAAGAACCCGATCTCCAACTGGGGTAACCTCCTCATCTCGCAGGCGATGATTGCCTTTCCCCTCTGCTCGATGATCGGTCTGTACGCCCTGGACAAATGGTTGTTACTGGCCATCTTCGTGCTCATCTGGGTCAATGACTCGTTTGCTTACTGCGTGGGTGTACTGACCGCCAAGAAAATGCCGGGTGGTAACCATAAGATGTTCCCCCGCGTCAGCCCCAAGAAGAGCTGGGAAGGTTTGTTCGGAGGCTTTGCGTTCACGATCGGCGCAGCGTTCATCCTATATCGTTTCGGTTGGTTTGACGCCATCACCGCGAAGGGTTGCGGCCTTTTCATCGCCGGACTGTTCGGTTTCCTGGTTTCCGTCTTCGGTACACTCGGTGACCTGATGGAGAGTCTGATGAAACGCACGATCGGTGTCAAGGACTCGGGATATTTCCTGCCGGGTCACGGTGGGGTTCTGGACCGTTTTGACAGTATTCTCTTTGCCGCTCCTATGTTGGCTATATATAGTGGGTTATGTTACGCGGTATCGTTGCTCTTCTAAGTCGTTTGCCCCTCAACGTACACTATTTCTTTGCGGATTGGTTGATCTATCCGCTGATGATGTATGTGGTGCGTTATCGCCGGCGGTTGGTCACCAAGAACCTGCGTCTTTCTTTCCCGGACAAGACCGAATCCGAGCGGCGTCAGATTGCCCGCGATTTCTACCGTCAGTTCTGCTACACGCTTGTTGAGACCATCTATGGCTCCAGTCGCACCAACGACGAGTTGCGCGAAAGGGAGGTCTTTGAGAATCCCGAGGTGGTCAACGCCCTTGCCAAGGAGCGCGGAGGTTGCGTGGTGATGATGGCGCATATGGGCAACTGGGAGTGGAAAGCGTCCTGCCAGAACTGGTTCGATCCAGAGGTGACTGAACTCAATATCTACCGCAAGCTCAAGAACGAGAAGATGGATGCGCTGATGCTCGAGGTGCGTGCCAAACGCGACGGACTCTGCGTGGAGAAACAGCGGATCTTACGCGAGATGGTGCGGTTCCGTGCCGCCAAGAAACCCATCGTCGTCGGACTGATAGCAGATCAGAAACCTCGGCCGGAGGTTACCCGCACCTGGCTTACTTTCCTGCACCAGGAGACCGGTTTCCTCGATGGCGGTGAGATGCTCGCCAAGAAATTCAACTATCCCGTCTTTGCCCTGCACGTCCGTCGTCCCAAGCGCGGATACTACGAGTCGCGTTTTGACCTCATCTCTATGACCCCGCAGGACACCGCAGACGGTGAGATAACGACCGCTTATGCCCGTGCCTTAGAGCAGAATATTCTGGAGCAACCCGAACTCTGGCTCTGGACCCATAACCGCTTCAAATGGAAACGTACCGATGCCTGACCGTATAGCGACCATAGGATTCTTCGATGGGGTACACAAAGGGCATCAGTTCCTCTTTGAGCACCTGCAACGCCTGGCGGCCGAGCGAGGCTTGCAACCCCTCATCGTCACTTTTGCCGAGCACCCGCGTGCGGTGCTGGACTCCGATTACGTGCCCCATCTGCTGAGTTCGCTCGAGGAACGCGAGAAAAAACTGAGTCAGTACGGTGAGGTCATCGTGCTCTCGTTTGCCGACATCCACACCCTCACGGCCGCGGAGTTTATGTGTTATCTGCGGGACCAATATCACGTCACAACCCTTCTCATGGGTTACGACCACCGTTTCGGTTCCGATCGACTCAAACGTCCGCAGGATTACCGTCGGGTAGGGGAGCAATGTGGTATCGAGGTGCTAACCATGAGTGAGTACGTAGAGGGCGAATGGCATGTCTCATCCACCGAGGTCCGGACAGCGTTAGAGAACGGCAATATCGTCGTGGCCAATGAGTTGTTAGGTCATCCCTACACCCTCTGTGGTCGCGTTGTACACGGCAAAGCAATCGGTCGTACGCTCGGTTTTCCGACGGCTAATATCCAGCCTCTCGACCCCCTCAAGATCATCCCTAAGGCTGGGGTCTATGTCGCACTCGTCAACACACCTACCATGGACGATGCACCTGCTTTCGTCAATATCGACAAGCAGGGCCTCATCGAGGCGCACATCCCTTCATTCAAGGGGGATTTGTATGATCAAATACTGAAAATTCGTTTCCTGCGCTTCTTGCGCGAAGAGAAACATTTCGATTCGCTTGAAGAACTGCGAACGCAGATCAAGGCAGATATTGATAGCACCCTGCGTCCGGCTTGATGCCTTCTCCTACTCGCGCTACACTGTCCCTATCCATAGGATAGTTTTTCGCTATCTCATTCTCTCCGATGCCCCGCGCCGGACTCAGACTGTCCAGATGAAAATCATAATACACGTATTTCTTGTACTCGTAATACGTGTTGCGGAACACATGCTCGGTCGTGTCCTGACCGATCCAACTGCCCTCAATCGTACCCGGATAATACTGCTCAAACGGGGTGGCTAACACCAACTCTTTCTCCCGCGGACCACAGATGATCGAGTTGTAGAAAGACGTCACGGTCTGAGGCGTTTCCTTACTCAAATTATGCACGTACACCGCCGCCACGTCTTCCTTACCGGTACTCTGAATGCGGACATTCGTCTGACCGTAATAGGACGCAATCGTCGTGTGGATAAAATCGTGCTTTCCGCCTTGACAGTACACGCAGTAGGACGCGCAGTTACTGATCTCGGAGTTAATCACCGTGGCATTCACATTCAGCAGCACCAACCCATAGACAGCATGGTTATGGATCCGGCAACCGTTCATCGTCAGTCGCGGTAAGTTCTCCTTCCGGTCTGACATACAGTACAGTCCTACGTTACCGGACAAGATATCCGTGTACTGCAGATCATAGATCTGACTGTCCGTGGCTTGCAGGTAGATACCATTCCAACCGCCCGATGCAAAACGGTACGGCACGGAGTCAAACAACTTATCCAACCGATCCGGCTGAATGATCACCGGTGCGTCTTTGGTACCCTTTGCCGTCACGTCTCCCACCGCATAGATCGAGGCACTCTTGTGCATGTACAGTCGCGCTCCGGCATCCAGCACCACGTTACCGACCACCACCGTGTCGTAGATCAGGTAGGGTTTCTTATTGGTGAAATGATAACTCGCAAAATCGCTCCGGCCGCTCTTGGACTGAATACGCTTCACGTCCTGACCGTAAGCCTCCATCACCACCTGCTGCGTGTTACCCGAACGCAGATGGAAATGCAGTTTTTCGGAGATTAGCACCGGGTTGTTCTGCTTGGTCGGATCAATGTCCACGCGTACAAAAACAAACGCACTGTCCCCGCCGTTGATCTGCAGATGGGTGATCTTACTCAGATCCGCCTCGCCGTCCACGTTGACCTGAAAGAAGAATCCTTCCACCCAGACCTGATCCACCACCACGGCGTTCTTGTTGCGGTTATAGACCATCACCTGCGCGGTCGCAGAGCCTTGCTCCGTAAAGACCGTGTCGAAGCACAGCGTGTCGCACGAGAAACTCAGACGCAGACTCGCATCGTCACTCACCTGATACTCCTTGCACCCGACCCAAAGAAATAAGATGGCTATGAATACTATGTGCCTATAACCTTTCGCCATTCGCCTTTCGCCATTACTCAAAGTTAAACGTCAGACTCACGCAATGATTCGTCATTCGACTGATCGCATCCGTATAGAAGAAATCCTGTGGAGGTAACTCCATACGACCGTCTTTGTTGGCTAACTGGTTCGCAAAACCGATTCGGTACGTGATCTCCGGACAGAACTTAAACCACCGGAAATAGAGGTCGCAACCGAAACCGATCTCTGCAAAATAATCCATCGTGTTGAGCAGTACCGGTTTCTCGCGGTCGCGGCTCACGTTGAAGCTGGCACCTCCTCCGGCAATCACGTACGGTCGGTAGTTACCCTCGCGTTCCGCACTCCACTTCAGGTACAATGGCAGGTACACCGGCATCGCCAGTACATCGGTTTTGGATCCGTGTCCCGGTGAACCCTTCACTTCGCGTCCGCTCTCGGTCTTGTAAGTGATTGTACGGCTGGCAAACTGAATACCCGGACAGAATCGCAGATTCAGGTACTTGCACAGACGCAGATCAGTTACGAAACCCACATGAAAACCCGGGGTTACCCCACTCACACGAGCGTGGTAGATCTCTGTCACACCCGTCAGCGGATCCGTGATCGGCATCTCACTGTCCGTGATACCGAACGAGGTAAAGTTCATACCCAGATGAAAACCGAAGTGGAAGAGTTTGTCGTCCACATACGGCCTGTTCCGCGCCTCCTGTGCCCTTGCCGGAACAACGAGCAAGGAACAAAGAGCAAAGACCAAAAATACTATTTTACGAAATCCATTCACCATTAACCATTCACCATTCACCATTAAAAGGAGCTATCCGTCGTGCTGTTTCCGCTATCGTCCATATCGTCGCCACCACCACCGAAGTCACCGTCCGGACGACCGCGTCTGCGTTGCTGGTTACCGAAGTTATAGGTTACCGTCAGACTGATAGACCGACTATGCCATCTGTTCTCGCTGAACTGCCAGAAGCCTTCACCCCAGGTCGTGTTACGTCTCGCGCGCGAATCCAACAGGTCGCGCACGTTGAGCGCCAGCGCCAGTTGTTTATTGAGGAAGGTATGACGCAAACCGATATCGAGCGAGTAGCTGTGACTCGTCGTACCTTGTGCCACCACGCGCGGTGAACGGTAACGACCGCTGATCTGACCGCTGAAGTTCTTGGTGAACATAAACTGCGCATTAATACGCACCGAGCCGGCAAAGATATTCTGTGCCGCCAGATCCACCGGAATCTCCTGACCCTGATGCTGAATCGTCTCGTGTACCGCCGCGATGTTGTTCCAATAGAAATTGGCGGATGTAGTCAGTTGCAGCAACTCCCCGAACAAACGGTTCTTGGCTACTACCTCCACACCTAACTCCTGCCGCGTTGCCACATTCAGATAGGTGTTCTTCATCACGTTTCCGTCCATGTACTTGATGTTCTGCACCGCACCCTCGTTGTACTTCCAGAACACACCTGCACTCAGCGTATGCCGCTCCCAGGTCTTGAGATAATTCAACTCCAGGTTATTCGAGTACGACGGCAACAAATCCACGTTACCGTAGCTGATGTTCGTACTATCGCTGAAGTCCATACGCGGGTTGATCTGGTGTCCCCACGGACGACGTACACGGCGCGTGTAGTTCAACTGCAACTCGTGACCGTTACCGAAATCATAACCGATATACGCAGACGGGAAGAGTTGGAAATACGCCGTATCTTTCTTATGCTCGATGCCCGCGTACGAGTCCTTCGTCGCACCCATATCGTCCTTGTACGTGGACTCCAAGTGCCGCATGTAATACTCGCCGCGCAGACCGACCTGCAAGGACAACTTGTCCCAGAACCGGTTACCGTACGTGATATAGATCGCGTGGTTCTGCGTCAGACCGTTCACCTCCGAATAGTAGGGATACAATTCATTGATCACACTGCCGTCTTTGCGTTTGTTATGTGCGTCCGACGTGCTGTTGCTCCAGTTGCGGGTATAGTCATATCCGGCTTCCAGACGACTCTGCGGCGTCGGTTTCCATTCGTAATCGGCCTTGATCTCGATACCCTGTTCCTTACTCGTGCTGTTCTGGTCCTGCCAGGTCGTGTCCGAGCCCTCGATCTGCGTGTAGTCGGTGAACATATTAAAACCGAAGTTGTTATACGTACCGCTTAGGTTGAGTTTGTGCTCGTCCATCTCGAAGGTGTAGTCCAGCGTTGCGTTCCCGCCCGGGTGACTGCCGTTACCTGCCTGGTCACGCGTGTAGTCACGCAGCACATTACCCGCCGCATCGGTCAACAAGTACGAGCGGTGGTTGGTGTTACTCATATTGAACACTTTCGGTTCACTCACCATACCGAATCCCGATACACCGAGCGTATGGCCCTCCGCCAGGCGGAAGTTCAGACCTCCGCGGGCAAACATACCTCCACCGCGGTGGTTCTGCAGACCCTCTTGCGTCAGGTGACTCTGAATCAGACTTGAGTCTAATTGCTCGCTACCGGCTCCTTTCAGGTTATACCGGTCGGTCTGACTACCGCCGTTGCTGATATGATAGCGGTATCCGACATTGAAATAACCATCGACAGGACCGGCATTGAAATTGATATTAAAGCCCACATTTGCGCCGGGAGGTACGTTCCATGGTGCCGCTAAGGAATAATCGAGACCTGCCTGCACCGAACCGTAATAACCGGCCTGGCGGTCTTTCTTCATGACGAGGTTGATGATGCCGGAGGTGCCTTCGGGTGAGAATTTAGCCGAAGGGTTGGTGATCAACTCGATCTTCTCAATCGTGCCGGCAGGCATTTGCTGCAGCACCTGCGCACGGTTCTCACTGTTCAGACCCGCCGGCTTACCGTTGATCCAGATCTCCACGTCCTCGCTGTTACGCAGACTGATGTTGCCTTCCTGATCCACATCGACAGACGGGATGTTCTCCAGCACGTCCGTCACACTCGCACCCGCAGATGCGATGTTCTGATCCACCGTGAACACTTTCTTATCTAACTCAAAACGCATCGAGCTGCCCTGTCCGACTACCTCCACGTCTTGCAGCATCTTCGAGTCCTCACGCAGCGCAATACGACCGACGTTCACCGGCTTACCGGCGACCACCAGCTCTTTCTTCTGCTCCGTATAACCCATGAAAGACACCACCAACGTGTAGTTGCCGTCCTTGAGTTCAAGTGTGAACACACCCGTCTCGTCGGTGATTGTACCCGTAACCAATTGATCACCTTGCATCACGCCGACGTTAGCGAAATCAATCGCTTTCTTCGTCCCGAAGTCCACCACCTTACCCGTTATCTCAACGGCGTAAAGACTTATTGTTATCACCAACAGTGCAACGATGGAGAATATTCGCCTCATAAAAATCTTAAATCTTAAATCTTCAATTATTTAAAAGCCATTCCACGGCTTTTAAATAACCGTCCGTACCTTTTCCTATTATACTATGCGCACACACGTCCGTGAGCAGACTCACTTGTCGGAACGGTTCACGCTTTGAGATGTCACTTATATGCACCTCCACCACCGGCACCTCGCTCTCTTCGACCGCATCCCGCAGCGCCACACTCGTATGCGAGTATCCCCCTGCGTTCAGTACGATACCTTGAACATCATTAAGCGAAGCGTCACCATTGAGCGGCATAGCCGCGCTCATTCCATCATTCGCTCCCTGTATCCAATCGATGAGGTCGCCTTCGTGGTTCGACTGGAAGTACGTAAAGCAGACCTCCGGCCATCTTTTTTGGATGTCCAGCAAAATCTGTGCCATCGAGCGGTTGCCGTATATCTCCGGCTTGCGCAAGCCCAGACGATTCAGATTAGGTCCGTTGAGAATGAGTATTTTCATCGTGCGCCGTTGACGGCAAGTAAGAACTCGTCGTTGTCTTCCGTTCTTTCCATGTAGGCTTTGAGCTTCTCCATCGCCTCCTGCCCACTCATATCGCTGAGCATCTTCCGTATCGTCCACATGCGGCTCAGCACGTCCGCCGGCAACAGCAGATCATCGCGACGCGTACTCGAAGCGGGTATATCCACCGCCGGGAAGATACGTTTGTTCGCCAACTTACGATCCAACTGCAGCTCCATGTTACCCGTTCCCTTGAACTCCTCGAAGATCAGGTCATCCATCTTACTTCCGGTCTCGGTCAACGCGGTCGCGATGATCGTCAAGCTACCACCGTTCTCGATGTTACGTGCCGCACCAAAGAAACGTTTGGGCTTATGCAGCGCCTGTGCTTCCACACCGCCGCTCAGCACCTTACCGCTACTCGGAGCTACTGTGTTGTACGCACGAGCGAGACGCGTGATCGAATCCAGCAATATCACTACGTCGTGACCGCTCTCCACCAGTCTCTTCGCCTTTTCGTGTACGATATTCGCTACGCGCACATGGTTATCTGCCGGCTCGTCAAACGTGCTGGCAATCACCTCGGCATTCACGCTGCGTTGCATGTCGGTTACCTCCTCCGGACGCTCGTCGATCAGCAGTACGATCATATACACCTCGGGGTTATTATTCAGTATCGCATTCGCCAACTCCTTCAGCAGCACGGTCTTACCGGTCTTCGGCTGTGCTACAATCAGACCACGCTGACCCTTACCGATCGGTGAGAACAGGTCAATCATACGCACACTCAGACTGTCGCGACGGTTACCTACGCAGAGTTTGAATTTCTGATCCGGGAAGAGCGGGGTGAGGTTCTCAAACGCGATACGTTTCTTCGCTAACTCCGGCTCCAGACCGTTGATACGGATCACTTTGTCCATCGGGAAGAACTTATCCGGTTGCGGGTTCACGCGAATCGTGCACTCCACCGTATCACCGGGCTTCAGACCGTACTGACGCACCTGATCCTTACTGACATACACATCGTCCGGAGAGGGTAGGTAGTTGTAATCCGCCGAACGCAGGAATCCGTATCCGTCCGGTGCGCACTCTAAGGTACCCATCGCCAATACGTTCTCTCCCAGATCCGGCAACGCCGGAGCTTGTTTCTCCTCTGTCTGTTTGGGTTCTTCCTTCTTCGGTTCCTCTGTAGCTGCTTTAGCAGCGTCCTGTAGCGGAGCGTCCTTCACCCTTTCATCCTTCGAAGCCTTCGGCTCATCATTGAGCACCTTTGGTGCGCTCATTTCATCATTCGGCTGCTTAGCTGCCTCGCTCTTCTTGGGACGTCCGCGTTTTTTCTTCGGTGCCTCTACTGCCGGTTTCTCCTCCACCTTCGGTTCTTCGACTTTCTTCTTTACATCATTAGGAGCCTTCGGCTCATCATTGAGCACCTTCGGTGCGCTCATTTCATCATTCGAAGCCTTTGGCTTCTCCCCTTTCATCGCCGCCAGTTGTTCTTTCTCCGTACCTACGGTACCGATCTCTTTCTTGGCGATGGCGATCTCGATCTTCTTCGCCTGCTGTTTCACACCGCGCTTACGCTCGCGTTTGGCCGGCTGACCGGCTGCGGCACGCTCATCCTCTTTGGCTTGCACCACCGCCGCACGCTTGTCGGCCTGGGCGTCCAGGATCGCGTAACTGATCTCGCGAATCGATTGACTGCGTCGGGGACTCAAACCCATCTCAACCGCAATCTCGCGTACTTGTTCGAGCGACATGCGCTCGAGTTTTTGTAAATCGTATTGCATACTCTAAATAAAATATATTCTCGGAAAAATTCGAAAAAAAGAGATACTTTTTCCCAAATCCGCTGCAAAATTACTACAAATATTTCAAATATGCAAGATTTTTAGCAAAAAAATTTTCTAAGCTTGCTTAAGTATGATTTTGTTTGCTAAAAAGATTGTAGTTTGCACTAAAGTGCGACTGTAATTTCGGCGGGAGCCCGCTTGCGGGAGGGCCGAAGTTACTCCAATATTTGGAATATGCAAATTTTCGGGGATTTTTTTTCTTCTTTCTTCTTTTGTCTGTAGTGTAATGTGGAAGGACGTAGCGGTCTGATGTCACGCACGGGTAAGGTCATCACGCCGCCGATCTATACTAATATCGATTGCATAGGTGAAGAACTCTTCTGTGCCCAGCTTCAGGATTACAACTCCAAGGTGATATTACTTTTCCAACGCCGACCTTTTGGCCGGTGTTTTTTATCTTCCGTCTATTGCAGTCGTGCGACATTTTTTGTACCTTTGCAAATGACTAAAATCGCGAAAATTTCGATTTTTTCGCTTTTTTATTTGCATATGTCAAAAAAATGTTGTACCTTTGTAGTCGAATTTACGCCGGAGCCGTATTTTGCGGCGGATGGGTGTGGGTTCTTGGCATATTGAAAAGGCGTTTATTGACGCTTTGTTATTGACACCCAAAAAGCTTCGAACACTTTTTAAACATTTCTAGTCAACAACAGAGTAACAGTAGATGCCTACGGGTATGACATTTATACTCGTTCTGCCGTTTCTTGGCAGACGTGTCGTCATATCGGCGTAGGTTTCATTGTTGTTTATTGACTAGAATGGGCAAGTTCGAAGGCCCTTGGGTGTAGATGAGTAATAGCGAAGTCTGCGCTTTTTTGTGTATGTGATTATATAAATGACAATGGCTCAACTTATGCATATTAAAGAATTAAAAGAATTGACCCAAATCCTCTATTTCGAAGGAGACTACGCCCTTTTTCGAGCCAAAGACGAAAAAGGACTCTATCGCGGAGTGATTAACCGAAAGGGAGAAATTGTCTGGAATGACAAATGGCGTCATATTGTTATGCGTGTGCATAAGTATCCGAATATCTTTAGAACGTACAATGATGACAAACCGCCCCAAAGACTTTTCTATGATGTGGAGAAACATGCTTTTGTGACCCCGCCTACTATCAACAGGGAACTGTCCCGAGCCGAAAGAATAGTCGAAAACGCACAGCAGATACCCTTCTTTGACTTCTTTAACTATCCGTCGTTGCGCTATTTGTCGGAGGAATACATTGGATTCTCGCAGGAGAACTATAATTGGGGAGTACAAGATTTAGAGGGAAATATTATCCTGCCGACGCAATTTGACAGCATTGGAAGCGGAGGCGAACCGAATCATTTTGCAGTCTCAAAAGATGATAAAGCAGGTGTTATCAACGATAAGGGACAATGGGTTATACCTCCTGTCTATGACTCTATACATTGGAGACGGGCTTATTACGTAGCCTATATTAAGGAACCGCGCAGGAAAAAGAAAGCCGGATTGCTTGATAAATACGGGAATGTGTTAGTGCCCTTTGAATATGATTTTCTTGACCCGTCATACACGGAGGACCTTATCTCTGCCAAGAAAAGAGGCAGGTTCCTCTTCATTAACTCTCACAATGAGAAGATAAAATTATTCTAATCAGAAAGATGAATATTATGGATATTTCTATGGAACAAGAGAAAGGATTATCTGTATCGGAATATGAGAGATCTCTTGGTATTTCGGTGCTTAAATTGTATCAACGGTTGGCTAATTTTAGTTCGAATCTGGAGACGATAGACAATGCCTACGCTGCAAAAAAGGATGATATCGAAAGGAATTATGAGAAGGCGAAGAGTGAAGCGAACAAAGCACATGAAGATGCCCGGCTCTCGGCTAAATCGCAATACGAAAGTAATGTAAAGTCCGCCACAGACACGTATGAATCCCGCAAGAAAGATGTGGAGGATCAATATTATGCTAAAAAGAAAGGTCAGCTACAAGATAGCCAGTCGTTCAGAGAACGTAATGAAGCCCGCATAAAGGATTTGATTAATCTGGAGAATGATTGGAGAACGTATATAGATAAGGTGCACCTTGCCTTTAATAAAGCGGTAGATCAAACCAAAAAAGACCGAACGGAAAGTATTCGAAAAGAATATGAGTTGTTGCGGTATCATATGAACCAAAAAGCCTTAGGGGAAAAAGGGAAGGTCAGTTACGATCGCGAGTCTCCGTTTTTGTATGCGCTTCGTCATCCGTATAAAGAAGAGCCGATTGCTTTGAATGGTATTCGTACGGTAGCACTCATCATAGCGATACTTTGTCTTATTGTCATAGTAGGTGTTTGTATATGGGACGCATATCACTATCGTGATATCTTTGAGGCTTACGCATCGGGGATTGTGCGTTTTCTGCTATTTGGCGTTTTCGGGTATCTTGTTGTTGAGTTCATATGGTGTTACTACTTGACTTTCGCGTGGGTACAAAGTGAAAATTCGTTTAAGAAGAGGCAACGCGAGGAAGTTAATGATTATATTCTGAAAGAAAAGGCGGATGCGGCAGTTCGCATGCTAAATTTCCAAAAAAAATACAAGTCTATCTATTTTGTTAATGGCCAATGGGACTTTGATTGGAGACGCTATCCGATGAAACGCGAAGAAGCGGATGTTATTCTGAATAATACAATAAGTTCCAACCGAAGTACGATGCCGCGAACTTCTGATGGCATATTGCCCTATTCGTTTGAAATTAACTATAATGCTTTAAATCCTCTATCTTAATTTCCTGATTATGAGTTACTATATAGATAAAAAATACAACTATTTGAAGCAGTTTAGTGAGGCTGCGGATAAATTAAAGAATGACATCACCTCCTCTTCTTCTAAGTCGACCGATGCGCTTCTTACATCACAAAATATTATGGCGCAAAATATCCGTGCAGCCAAAGAGAGTAAGGAGACGATAGTGAATGACTTGAAAAACAAGTATGAAAATTCGTTGAAGGAAATAGATTCAACTCGTGATAGCGCGCTCAAAACTGCGCGAGATGCGCACGAGAAGAGCATGGAAGCGGCAGAGAAAAAATATCGTGAAGAAAGACAGATAAAGATTAATGAAATGGCGAAGCAGTTAAATGAGTTTAATGCGAATGCAATGCATTCCATCGTGACGATGGCTCCCTATTTGCGAAAGAGCTCATCCTCTTACATAGCTCCTCTTCTAGAGACCGCACCCACGTTAAAAGAGTTGCGGGATCAAGCCCAATATCGTACCTATCTGCCGCAACTTCTGGTGGGAATACACAAGATGACCTATAATGGTAAAGCCTGCATCATACCTGCTTACGCCGAGTGGCAAACCATGAGCGATGCGACTACGGCAACTGTAGGAAATATGATGATTATGTATGATCGTCAGACATGCCAAAAACAGGCTTTGAATATGGTGAATGGTATGATTTATCGTATGTTGATGGCATTCCCTATTGGTAGCCTGCGTGTATCTATTTTAGACCAAACATCTATCGGAGTCCAAACTCTTACGAAGATGATGGCCGGTAGCGAGGAGTTATACTATCAGAAAGTGTATCAAAAATCTGAAGAGATTACCCAACACCTGAAAATACTCGAAGACAAAATCTCCCCCATTAAGCAAGAATTCAACAGTACGGGAAAACTTTCTCTGGTGCAGCACAATGAAAACGGCATTAAGCACGAGTACGAATTGGTTATTTTGTACGACCCATTTACTAGTCGCCCTAGTTATGGCGATCAACTGAGAAAAATCATGAATAGTGGTGTCTCGGCAGGTATCTATGTGATGATTATTCAGAGTGACCTAATGAGGCCGGAAGTGCTGCAGGAGTTTGATTTTGGTAGTTTCTGTGCGATTATTAATACCGACAAAGACAATTTCAAGCTGCAGAAAAAGAATATTTCATGGGACAAGAAAAGTATGGAATTTCACAGTGCTGTTTCTGTGACATGTGATTATTTACCCAATGCGTTTGATCAAAGCGAACTCACAGACCCGCTGGACGTAACTATAGAAAATGGTCTGGTGTCGGAGTTCTTCGGTAGTCTGAAAGAAGATTGGCAGGAAGTGACAAAATCACGCACTACTATCAATTGGGAGGACTGGAACGAACCGTACGATGAAGCGGATAAAGAATGCTGGACTCATGGAATCAAGGTCCCGATCGGTGTCAACGATGATACAAAAGAGGAGATGTATTTCCGTGTAAGCGGTAGTAGTAATATATATGCTCATTCGTTCGTGCAAGGTATGACGGGTAGTGGTAAGAGTAAGTTCCTTTGTACTACAATCTCTTCGATTGCAATGAAATACAGTCCGCGCGCGGTGCAGATGTACTTGTTTGACTTCAAAGACGGATTAGCTTTTAAGCGTTATGAGGGGGCACCTCATATGCGGTGGTTGGTTACAACCAGAGCGGATAAGATGATGCTCCTAACTGTATTAAATGACCTCCAACGGGAAAAAGAAAGGCGTCACAGAGAGTTTTTTGACCCTGTCCATGTGGATAAGTTAGAGGATTACAACAACAATATGCTCAAGTTAAAGCAGCCAGAGAAATGTCTTCCTCGTATATTGCTGGTAGTTGATGAATGTCAGGATATCTATAATATGGGTAGTTCTAAAAGTCTTAGTTCTACACAAAGAGAGATTAACCGAATCTTCAATGAAATAGCCACCCAATATCGTTCTGCCGGTATTCACCTGTTATTGTCTAGTCAACAAATTCCAAGTGACATGACATGGGCTAGTCAATTATCAAACAACTATATTCTCAACACAGGTAAGGCTCATTTTAGTCAATTGCTTCAAGAGGATAGCAAGTACACGCCGGAGGACATTCAAAAACGTATAGGAGGCATGCCTGCTACAATTGGAACTTATAGTACGGTAGATAGTGCATTCTTCACGATGTATGCATATGAGGAAAAGAGAGGTACTGACGGAAATAGGGTGACTGACGGAATGATTATTAAGTCCCGTGCAAAGAAGTTGTTAGGCGATGAGGTCGACCGGTACATCGGCAAATTATGGAATGGTAAATTGGATGTACCTTATTTGAAGATACCGATTCATAGTTATATGGAATTTGGAGCGAATACCATAGGTAGCACCATGGTTGGTTCAGAATTGAATGACCAAAGACAGCATGAGAATGTGTTGCTGTATGGCTCGCAAGGCGGCGACCAAGCCCAACAACTGACTATGCGTACGGTGCTAACAACCCTTAGGGGCATTATCTTTACCGATAAAATGGTAAGTAATCAGGAAGATAGACCTGAAGTGTATATTGCGAACGCGTGGAGTGCCCCTAAAACCATTACTAGTAACCGTTGGGCACAAGTGCAGAAGGATCCATTGGAACAAGTTCAAAAGATATTAGAGAACCTTGCGCAGCATAACTACATCCATCTTATTGATAATGAACAATTGAAAGATGTCCTATTGAAACTGTATAAACAAATCCAGAACAAAGAGCAGAAAAATGTGCTTCTCTATATCTTAGGAGCTAATACAATGGAAGTGTTCCGCCCCAATTTTGTCATCACTGATACAACAGAACTGAAACCATCTGAAAAGTCTCCAATAGATTGGAATAATTGGCAAGCTCCATCCAACATTCGTTCAAACAACGAAGAATCATTGACGGGTTTGGATGCTTTAGCCACTATTCTGCGAGAAGGCACAATGTTCGATGTACATACCGTGCTGCATATTAATACAAAGGATGATATGGAGAATTTGGGACTTATAACGAAAGATTTCCATTACATTATTTTCCAGCAGTCCAAGATGTTCTCTTACTGGCCCGATAATACTACGTTGGAATTAAATGCCCAATTGGAAGATCTTCCGATTGATCCGGATCGGGCTCGTACCCTGTTTTATGATGCAGCCAAGCCGAATGAAGAACAATTTATCGTGCCATTAATGCTAGATGAATTGAGTGATGTAGTACGCCGTGGAGAGGATGTGGGAAAATATATTATGGATAATACAATAAAATTCGAAGCATAATATGAATGAAGCAAGAGTAAAGAACGCGGAAGAACTATATAAGTATGCCGACCACTTACGTTGGGCCGCGGGAGATTTGCAGGAAAATTACCACAAGGTAAAAGCGCATGCAGCGGATTTCTCCCAACAATGGAAAGATGATTCGGCAGAAGCATTCATGCTTATGCTCGAAAGAGAAGAACGTGTCATTCAAGAGTTAATCTATGAGTTTACGCGTTATGAGGGCGCAGTGCGCAAGCGCGCTGATATGGTACGTGAATATGTAGCACGAGGTAAAAGATATAAAGTCTAATCATGGAACAGGTTAAAAATGGAATAGATTTAACAAAAGTGGAGTACATGCGTGATTATATCGCGCATTTGAAATCCGCACGTGAACGTCTCATGGCGACATATAGTAGTGTACGTAATCACTCTCAGTTTGTTACCAATGAAGTATGGCAAGATAATGTCAGTATGCGGTTTATGGAAATGCTGGATCAAAAACAAAAAGATTTATTCCGTATTACTGAGGCATTTGAGCATTATGCACAAGTAATGCAATCTCAATTGGATATAGCCGAGGATATAGCCCGTCAAGACATATAATATGGCTAACTACAACGCAAACTTTAACCTGGAGACACTCTACTATGTAGCGCAAGAGATGGAGCATTTTGGTGCCGAGCAAGATAAAACCTTATCGGATATAGAATCCGAGACATTTTACTTCGAGCAGGTAGCCAGAGAAGCACTTAGTATTGTTAAGCAAATCTTTGAAAGAGAAATTCTCAAATTGAAAGATATGCAATCACGGTTAGAGGACGCAAGATGGAACCTGTCTAATTGCAAACGCACGGACGAGAATGGAAACTCTACCGGAGAATACGAATACTGGTCACGGGTCGTTAACTCGCTTGAGAACGATGTCGCCAAACAAGAAGAAAAAGTGGAACACGTAAAAAACGCCTATAACCAAGTGCAGAGTCGTGCTGCTGACCTCTTTTCCAAAGCGACGCATTTGCGCTCACTCTCTTATTCGTACAGTTCGGCAGTATCAACTTGTGGTGCCGGTGCTGCAACAACTATTCGGCATTGTGCAGATGCGATGTCCGGATATTGGAACAAAGATTTTTAACCCTATGATGAATATATCAAATCGCATATTTGCGTACATAGATGACATACAGAATAACGCTACAGACCTCCATAATATGGTAGCGAGCGCCAAAGAGGGATGGGATGATATAAACTATGAGCGTATTGCCCAAGCAACTGCATCACGAATCCTGTCTGATGCGCAAACCTTCTGTTCCTCGGCAACAAACATTGCGCAAACGATGTACAATGATATACAAAACATACAATTCATTATTAACGACTTATAAACTAAATAATTATGTATAATTCAAATGAGAAAAATGCCTATTACTACCTACGCTCTTTACCCTTCTTTAGTGGGGTGTTACTCTTTTTGATTTTTTTGAGGGCGAATCCGGAGCTGGTAAGAGCTTTGGGAAAGTATATTTCGTATGGTCCTGAAGAAAATTTTGCAAGGTACGGATGGTATCTTTACTATCTCATCATCCCATTCTGTGTCTCAGGTCTCTCGCGAGTAAAGTATCACTGGCCGATGGTAAGTGTCTTTATGCTTGCTCCGATTGCTTTATGTCTTTCTTACTGGCTTTGGGAGTTATTAGGATGGGTTGTCATGGGTATTTATTTGATTGCACTAGTTACTATTCTTGATGTAACAGATAAACGCAGGGGAAAGGAGCATGATATCTATAAATGGACTGTAATTGCGACGTGCGGCATATATGCTGTCTTGCGAGTTATCGGAGGGCTATTTGCATCCGATATCCTTGGTTTTATAGACTTTGCCTTTGTAATCGCGATGGGCGGATACTTTATGCTTACATCCATTGTAGACTGTTTCAAAAGCGATGAAGATTTAAAGTTTGCAGATATTCAACCTTCATCTATCTCTTTTCTCTATATACTGATTATCCTAATCTTGATGATTCTGATGGCTGGTATAGAAAGAAGCAAACCGCAAAGCTCAACCGCAAAGCAGACCAATCAACAAACGACAAGTAGAAAGGCAACCACGTATATATGCAATGCCAGTACGTTGAATGTGCGAAATATGCCAAATTCCAGTGCCCGAACATTAGGCAAGCTTAAGAAAGGAGAAAGAGTTGTAGTCTATAAATTCGTCAATGATTATGCTGAAATCAATTACGCAGGACAAAAAGGGTATGTAAGTAAAAAATATCTTACTACTGTAGATAAGTATAAAGCATCTTCCTCTACGTCAAGTTCATACAATAAGAAAGCCGTCCAAACGACTTCTTCTCAAACCCAACAGATCAAGCCGGTTCCCGCGGATGCCCGACAGCTCCATGCCGGACGTATGACCTCGAAACCCCGAACTGATGATAGTGGCAGAGACAATATATATGCGGTTACTCAAGGATCAGGCTATATTACAGTGTGGTTTGTGGTTCCTCGATTTGATACCTTTGAGGTAAGTTCTCGTACTTATCTAATTGCATCAAATGGCTCGCAGAATATTAAATTGAAAGTAAAAGAGATGGGAGAGTGGACGAGAGAGAAAGGTTATGTCAAGTTTAAATTAGATGTTCATCATGCCGAAGATTATAGTTCGGATCGCTTGTTCGGTCTCATCTTTGATGAAATAGATCCATCGATTACTACTATTACAATAAAAGACGAAAAACGCAACTGGGCGTGGACTGGTATTCACCTAAAGCCTTCAAATTAAATTGCACCAATACATATTATTGATTTATCGTCACCCCACGCGCGGAGCATTCCTATGCCCCTACGCGTGCGTTTTCATTTTCAAATCATAGCATCTGTCGTACCCTCTCTCTAATCTCCATATTATGGGGTTTGTAAAAACTGTAATAATAGCCATCCGGCTGTAAATCAAGGTTTACTATCAAGACGATTTTATACAATTTCTATGGCTTGAGACAGCCTATTGGAACAACATATATGCCATCTTTCCGGCGATAGGCATATGGTCCGACTGCTGTTAACACCATTAGGAAAGTAGGAGCCGGCATTTTTGTCGTGTCTATATTTGCTGCTACATTCTTAAGACTATTTGCTGCTGTCTCAATATTATTCGGTCCTCCTAACTTCACTTCGCATAAGCCATATGAGCCGTCTCGCCGATGGATAACCATGTCACATTCCAATCCGTTACTATCGCGGAAATGATATACTTTTGCTTTGAGAGCATCTGCATAGATGCGAAGATCTCTTGCTGCTAATGTCTCAAACATGAATCCGAACGTGTTTAGGTCGTTGATGAGATCTTTGGGAGATATTCCCAATGCCGCTGTGGATATAGACGGATCAATAAAGTAGCGCGTTGAGGAAGTTCTGATGGCAGCCTTGGATCGTAAATTGGGATTCCATGCCGGCATATCTTCTATGACAAACAATCGGTTCAGTACATCCAAATAAGAACTGATCGTGTCGTCTGAAACAGATTGATTATCGTTGGATAATACGTCTGACCGAATCATGCTAATTGGGCATTGTGCACCTTGGTGCCGGGCATAAGAACGCATGATATAACGCATTCTTTCTGAGGATCGCTGAACTTTGTCTACACGATGTATATCTACATTCAGCAGTGATTCCAAATAATCTTCTGCCTGATCAAGAGCCGTGTCTCCTGTTAAGAAAGTGGCTTGAGGCCATCCTCCTCGGCAAACAAGAAATGCCATCTGCTCAATAGGCATGTCATGAGGGATAACGGCAATGTCTGCTTGATTGAATAAATCATTTAAAGACACCTCGCCTTTGCTTTCTCCTGACTCGTAAAGACTCATAGGACGCATCTTCAGTCTTCCTATACGACCGGTTCCGCTATGTAAAGTGTCTTCCGCTTCGGGGAGAACTGCACTTCCTGTCAGAATGAATTGTGCAAACTCATTTCTCTCATCTACCGTCGTACGAACAACATCCCACAATGAAGGTATAAGTTGCCACTCGTCAATAACACGTGGCGTGTCGCCTAAAAGCAGACTTTCGGGATTGATATCTATCATTTGGCGGCTCTGTTCCAAAACAAGTTTCTTGCTTAAATCCAAGATGCTATGTGATTGCTGTTTGGCTGTGGTTGTCTTTCCGCACCATTTAGGTCCGATGATAAGAACTGCCCCTTTACCTGCCAATTTGTTCTCCAATAATTGGTCTGCAATGCGCTGTTTATAGCCTTTCATAACTTTAATTTTTTATTTCGGGCGCAAAGGTACTACTTTTTTTTGAAATATGCAAATATTTTTGCAAAATTCGGCAAGTTGAGACCATTTCGTTTGGCAAGTTGAGACAGTTTCGTTCGGCAAGTTGTGACTGTTTTGTTCGGTAAGTTGAGACAATTTCATTCGGCAAGTTGAGATTTTGGGGAACGAGACATGGATGAGATAAAGGCCAATCGGAATATTGAAGGACGAGCCTGTCAGCCGTCAGCCCTGAAAATCTTCGTTCCCTTTGTGTCCTTTGTGAACGAAAATTGATCCACGATGCTTTATTTAGGTTTATCTATGTTTATGTTCGTAAATTATCGCAACAGTACTAATCAAAAACTCGAAAAAAATTAACAAAATTAAACTTTTATGGGCTAAAAATTTGCTTATGTCAAAAATTTACACTAACTTTGCAGCGGATTTCGTGTTCAATATAAAAAACACGAGCAGTTAATATGTGTTCGTTGTAGAAAGCACAAAATGTAAAATTATGCTCAATACATAAAGCAAATTAAGCTATGAAAAATCTGATTGACAAGCACAGACGTTACTACAAACAAACGCCTATGACAATTATTCGTCAGTGTGGAACGGAAATTAACTGGGATGTGCCTCTGTTAGCGATACGTGGTCCCAAGGGTGTTGGTAAAAGTACGATTATGCGCCAATATATCCGGCAGCACTATTCTGTTTCGGACAGGTCGGTGCTTTACTGCTCCTGTGATGGCGCGTATTTTGCTTCGCACACCTTGCTTGATCTGGCGGATCAGTTCTATAAAACAGGCGGTAAACATCTGTTCTTAGACGAGATCCACAAATATCCCAACTGGAGTCGTGAGATCAAAGAGATGACCGACTTATATTCGGACATGCGAATCGTTATTAGCGGTAGTTCGCTATTGAGTATGCAGCAAGGCGATGCCGATTTGAGCAGAAGGTGTATCAATCACGATATCCCCGGGCTTAGTTTCCGGGAGTTCTTGCGTTTTTATAAGAACATCGACCTGCCCAGATATACGTTGGAGCAGATTCTTGAAAATCCCTGGCCATTGGTTGAAGAGGTGACTGATAAATGTCGGCCGCTCCAATATTTCTCGGAGTACTTGCAATATGGCTATTATCCGTATTTCCTGCAATTGAAGAACATTGTGGATTATTATTCGGCAGTTGAGAACACGGTTAGTTATATTATCGACGACGAACTGCCGCGTATATGTAAGGTCTCCATCGAGAACACGCGGAAAATCAAAGCGCTGGTGAATATCTTAGCGAATTCGGTGCCGTACGATATCGATATCAAACGTCTGTCCGTGCAAAGCGAATTGCAACGGGCAACCATCTTGGAGTACCTCACTTATCTGGACAAAGCTAAGATTCTTCGGCTTATCTATTCCGATTATGCGAACGCCAAGAAAATGCAGAAACCGGATAAGGTGCTCATGGACAATAGCAATATGCTTTATGCTTTAGCCGCTCAAGAACCGAATATCGGAACTGTTCGTGAGTGTTTTGCTGCCAACCAACTGGCTTTCGCTCATTTGGTAGAGTACGGCAAGCATCATGGTGATTTTATGATTGACGGTAAGTACACCTTCGAAGTGGGTGGAGCAGATAAAGACTACGAGCAAATAGCAGATCTGCCCAATTCGTACATTCTGGCTGACGATATGGAATTTCCGTATGGTCACAAACTCCCGTTGTGGGTGGTCGGCTTCTTGTATTAGGTGTGAAAATCTATCTTTTTAACACATATTTTCACAGGTAATAACATTGCAACACCAATCCAATCGCCCGCTGAAACGGGCGATTGTCATGATAAAATCAACAATATTAACAACTAAAATTTTTTACAACTATGACAAAAAAAATCTGAAAACCATTTGGTCGTTGATCTCTATGTTCACCTCGTTTCCGATGAACCGAAAACCGAGAAACCATCCCTCTTCTCCCGGATCACACCCCAAGCCTATACCGAAGGACGTGCCCAATCCGTCGAAGACGAACTCCGCCTCGCGTCCATCCACGCCCCTTCCCTTATCAAAGCGATTCGCACCAACGAAGCTCTCGGCTATCTGGACTCCAAAAATCTCCAAACAACCATCTTGTTCGATCTGCTTAATGCTCACTTCCATCTGCCTTACAAATACGGCAACTTTGCCAAATATCGCAAGTAGAATGTAGTAGAATAATAAATCCCATTCAGTAGAATAATTCTACCTTAAAGTAGAATGCAGTAGATAAATGCAGTCATAATTTTCGTGACTGCATTTTTTCATATACCTTTGCACCGAAATTTCAACGTTGAACGATAATCAACGGCTACCGGTAGCCATTTTAGTAACCATTAAAACAATTATTAAAATGGCGACAACAACAATCCTTCTCCATCCACTCAGCGACATGCTTCCGGATGGAACCGAAATTCGCCGTGTGCCCGACATGACGCGCACCGGCAACAGACCCCTCTACGTCACTTTCGATGGGCGTCCCTTCTCGCACGTCCTCGTCAAAGACCATGAGACCGGTCAGTTCATCTGGATCTACCGTCCGGTAGCACCCATCCTTGACACATGCCCTTGTAACCGCTTTAACGGCAACCGCGAACAGAGGTACTACAAGATGCGCAATCATGGAAACATCTACCTCCATATCGCCGTGGCACTCGCATGGATCGGTGAACAACAAACCGACGAGGAAGGCTATCTCTACCAGTGCCACCACCTCAACGGTATCACTTCTGACAACCGAGCATCTAACCTCATCTGGCTCTCCCGTGCCGACCATAGACTCTATGACGCACGCCAGAAAGCTCTCCGCGATCTCCTCGGCAACCTCCGTATCTACGATCGTTCCGACTTTGACCGCTGGCATGCCATGTCCGAACCCGACTTCCAAGCCATGCTTGCCAAGTACTACCGCGACCCCTCCCACGATCCGATGGAGTACGACATGACCCACCACATGGAATTTTAACTATTAAAAATCAATCATTATGCAAACTACCAATCTTAAAGAACTGCGTGAGTTACGCACCCAAGAAAAAGCTATCAAAGCACGTATTGACGAAATCACCCCCTTAGCTGCCAACGAAGCTGTCGCCATCCTTTCCTCCAAAGGCCTCGACCGCGGTGAGTTCGAGGTAGAAGGAGTAGGAACCTTCCAACTCCAACGCACCGAAGTCTTTGACTTTGCCGACTACAACAAGTACAAGCAAGAACAAGCCGTCAAATGGCGTGAGAATGCCAAAGAAAAGGTCAAAGAGCAGAACCTCGTCAAGGCTCGCACCGCCATCATGAACGGCTATGTCAAGACCTTCGTCGAACTCAACCCCGACAAACAACCCGATGAGATCAAACTCACCGTCAAAGTCATCGGCCTCGACTAACCCGCGAAAAAGAGAAAGAACCAAAGAGAAAACCATGCGGGTGGGGAATAATATCCCTAAAAATAATTTATTTTATAAATTTAAAAATCCCCTTTTAAATGGAGACCATAGACGACATCTTAGAGAAACGGCAAAATAAATCGCTCATCGCATTTATGAAACTGATCGACCCCGAGCGCAAATACCGCATCGACCTCAAACTCGGCGACAAGTGGGACGCGCTCAGCCTCAACGAGCAACGCCGACTCTACCTCTATCTCCTTTACCGCAAATGGAACGGAGGATCCTTCTATGGTTCGCCTTATGAAATCATCGCCTATTGCCATCCGTATCCCACCAACTGGGATGGACGACAACGACTCGATGAACTCCTCAAAGAGGGCAAAATCGTCTCTGCTAAGTTCAACGGCTCCTACGGTCTCTACACCCGCGATGAAGCCCGCGTCTGGCAAATGACCGATATCTCTCCCCGCAAATAAAAAACTATGTCCATTACCCCGGATAGTATCCGGATATTATTAACCCCAAAAATTCAAACAATTATGTCAAAGAAATCTTTAAAATCCAAGGCTATCAACGCCTTCATCACTGCCATCATCAACGCCCTCTATGTCTGGGCTCGTCAGTGGAACAACAACGCCTATTTCTATCTCCTCATCGGAGATGACAACTGTCAAGATGTCGCATGGTCCAATTCCGACGCGCTCGAGACCATCGCCACGACACCGGTCGTCTGTAACCCCAAGGCCGCGGCACTCTTCGAAACCATGCGTGTGCCCTATGATGTCCAACTCGAAGACTATCGCAAAGATCCCGAGTATGAGAAAATCTTCCAAGAAGAATTCAATACTCCCGAAGCGTGGTACTCCGAAGAATTCCCCGACAAACCATGCAAGTAGTATCCAAAGACGGAAGGATCGTGGCGCTCCACGGACGATTTGGTGACTGCATTTTCCGTACCTTCAAATCCGGCAAAATCTTCGTCACCTTCGCCCCGAAACATCCTCGGTCCATTATCGGTCCATCATCGGTCCATCTCCGTAAGCAAATTGCACAACTCAACCTCAAAATTGTAAAAGAATAAGGTATGACAACGCAAGAAATTCACGACCGACTCAACCATCGTGCCGGACAAATCATCCCCATTAAGCACCTGATGATCCTTATGGAACGCTTCCAAGAAATAACTGGCGAAGAGGTCTCTGACACTAACATCTCTGACTTCCTCCAATACGCCTGGTGGAAATGATTTGGAAAACTTTTTGTCAGAAAATTTGCAAAACCGCCAAAATTGTGGGCATATTTGCACTCGATTTCAAAAATTAATCGATATGCAACAACCGAACATCCAACTCATAACGGCTTCCGTCCTCAGTTTTGGCGGCCTCTTCCTGCTCTTTTGCGGAATCTTTATTGACCCCGAAGGCCAAATCCATGAATCGCTCCTCGTCGCGTTCGGGGAAGTAGCCACCTTCTCCGGCGCGCTGATGGGCATCGACTACGTCTACAAAAAGAAATCCTAACACTCAGCTGCCCACTTGGCCCCTTTTCACTCTGGCTTGTGTCTTTTTTGGCTTGTATTAATTTTTAGCTTGTGTCTTTTTCGACCTATGTATTATAAACTTATCAGAAATAACTCTTCGTCTGTTAGCCCCGAATCTAATTCGGGTACGGCAGTCCACGGCAAACTCTATCGCACATCGCATTACATCAACAAGCGTACCGGCCTCCTCGTGGAGCGTCTGCACTTCATCTGCGACACCCTCGAAAACGCCGACTACCTCGTTCCCGCCTTGATCTACAAAGTTCAAGTCACGCAGTCACCGCGTTTCAAACGCCTGCTGCCCATCCTCATCCAAGTCCCCGGACGTTCCGGCATCCGATTCCACCGAGGCACCAAACCCGAACACTCGAAAGGCTGCATCCTCGTCTCCGCCAGCATGGAGCAATCCCTCACCGCCCGCTGGCTCGCAGAACAAACCGCTCATCTTGAGACCCGCCTTGAGATTTGTAACAACATCAATTATTACCGCAATGAAAAACGAATCTGAAGAACCATCTTGGACCAAAGTCCTCTTTGAGGTCATCATCAAGATCCTCACCCTCGGCTTCTACCACATCGAGAAGCACCGAAAAAACTAATGTTTAACCCTCTAAAACCTAACGCGAATGGCAAAAGCAACCTATGCCCCGATGTTTGAGACCGTCTCTGGCGCTCTGAACAAAATCGACAAAAAGTCGCCGCATGCCGGTGACCAAAAGATGGTGTTGGCTACCCACCGTAAAGCACCCACCACCTCGCCTGATTGCTCACGCGTCTACCTCCGGGGACTCAGCTCCGTTACCCGTACCACACCCGTAACGGCCAAGGAAACCGGAATCCGCAACAAGTTCGCTGCTGTCTCAGCCGCAGTCAGCGCACGCTTGCAAGACCCGACCAAGCAAACAGCCGACCTGGCCGCCTTCAACCTTCAGAAGGACTCTGCAAACGGCAAAAAGACCATGCGTTCCTTTATTTGGAAACTGGAGTCAGACGCTTATGACGAAAGTCTTAACGGCTGATCCAGTTGGGCCCCAAAATAATCTTTGATTTTTTGGGAAAGCGGAGCTACTTCGAGTACTCCCTACCAAAATGCAGTTTTGGTACATGTACGAGGAGTTTGCCCGCGCGGTCGTTGGAAGCCGCCACCTATGACGCCGCTCAAAACAGCTAAAAATTATTGTTTAACCTTAAAACCCTCTCATCGAGCTTAGAGGCGCTCTCGCTTGAGAAAAATAACGAGGACTTTGTGAGTCCGAGTTAAGAGCGAGAGCATGGCGAAAATTCATATGAAAGGTTTCCTTTCATCGTATTGAGCCATAGCTCGCGCGAAATGGCTAAAGTAGAATGGAGTACCGGTATCGACTCTGTATCCGGCGCACTCAGTAAACCGAGCAAGAACGGTCAACATTCTTGCACCAAAATGCTCCTCGGCACCCACCGCGTAGCACCCACCGAAAGTGATCAGTGTAACCGTTTGTACCTCCGCAAGAAGACCAAACGTGCGACTGCTTTGTCCACCAAGGAGATCGCGGCACGTACCCGCTTCGCAGCGGTGAAGGCAGCCGTTGCAGATCGCGCGATTAACCTCACCACGATCGGTGCCGACCAGCAAGCCTTCGAGGCCCAGAAGAACACGGCAGGAGGTAAGAAAACCTTCAACGCGTACTTGTGGAAGGTATGTGGGCAGGCGTATGACGCCGAGCATCCGCGCAGCTAAGCTGCAACGAAAGAGGGCCTTCGGGCTCTCTTTTTTTGTTTTTTATTTGCATATTTCAAAAAATTTTTGTACCTTTGCAGCCGATTTTGTGTAAATACTAAAACAAGATATGAATTTTTTAGAAGTAATTACGAAACTGTTCGGCAACAAGGCGCAGAAGGATATGCGCGCTATACAGCCGTACGTGGACAAGATTAAGGCAGCGTATGAGACGATTGATGCGCTCTCGCACGACGAGTTGCGTGCGCGCAGTTTTGCGTTGATGGACGCGCTTCAGGAGTCAGTCAAGGACAAGAAGAACCGTATCGCGGAGCTCAAGGCATCCATCGAGGGAACGCCTATTGAGAAGCGCGAGAAGATATACAACGAGGTCGATAAGTTAGAGAAAGAGATCCGTGAGGTGTATGAGCAGAAGTTGACGGAGATGTTGCCGGAAGCTTTTGCTATCGTCAAATCGACCGCGCACCGTTTTGCGGAGAACGAGCAGATCGTGGTGACGGCTACCGAGATGGATAAGAACCTCGCTGCCGACCCGCGTTTTGACTTCGTGACCATCGAAGGCGATAAAGCGATCTATGTCAATCACTGGATGGCCGGTGGTAACGAGATCAAATGGGACATGGTGCACTACGACGTGCAGCTGTTCGGTGGTGTGGTACTGCACGGCGCGGTGAAGAACGACAAGGAGCAACGCGGTAGTATTGCAGAGATGGCGACCGGTGAAGGTAAGACTTTGGTAGCAACCCTGCCGGTGTACCTGAACGCTTTGACGCACGAAGGTGTACACGTGGTGACGGTGAACGATTACCTGGCTAAACGTGACTCGGAGTGGAACGGACCGATTTATATGTTCCTCGGTCTGACAGTCGATTGTATCGACAAGCACAAACCTAATTCCGACGAGCGTCGTAAGGCTTATGCCTGCGATATCACGTTTGGTACGAACAACGAGTTCGGTTTTGACTACCTGCGTGACAACATGGCGATCAGTCCGCTGGATCTCGTACAACGCGGTCATAACTTCGCGATTGTCGATGAGGTGGACTCCGTGTTGATCGACGATGCCCGTACGCCTTTGATTATCTCCGGTCCGGTGCCGAGAGGTGAGGATCAGATGTTCGACGAGTACAAAGACCGTGTGGCAGCCTTGGTTCGTCAGCAGACGACTTTGACCACGAGTCTGCTTGCCGAAGCAAAAGCCAAGATGGGCTCGGAGGACGAGAAAGTGCGTGAGGAGGGTGAGTTAGCCCTGTTCCGTACGTTCAAAGGAATGCCGAAGAGCAAGGCGCTGATCAAGTACTTGAGTGAGCCGGGTATCAAAGTGCGCATGCAGAAGACCGAGGAGTTCTACCTGCAGGAGAACGAGAAGAACATGCATATCGCGACGGACGAGCTCTATTTCGTGATCGACGAGAAGAACAAATCCATCGAGTTGACGGACAAGGGTATCGATGCGCTGACCGGAACGACGGACGACCCGAATTTCTTTGTGTTGCCGGACGTAGGAAGCGAGATGGCGGAGTTGGAAGGTCAGACCGGTCTTTCTGCCGACGAGAAACAGCAGAAGAAAGACGATATCCTGACCAACTACAGCATCAAGTCCGAGCGCGTACACACCGTTCACCAGTTGCTCAAGGCCTACACGCTGTTTGAGAAAGACGTCGATTATATCATCGATGGCGGTGAGGTGAAGATCGTGGACGAGCAGACCGGCCGTATCATGGAAGGTCGTCGTTGGAGTGACGGTCTGCACCAGGCTGTGGAGGCGAAGGAGAATGTGAAGGTCGAGGGTGCCACCCAGACCTTTGCGACGATCACGCTGCAGAACTACTTCCGTATGTACAACAAGCTGTCCGGTATGACCGGTACGGCTGAGACGGAAGCGGGTGAGTTCTGGAACATCTACAAGCTGGATGTGGTTGTGATCCCGACCAACCGTCCGATTGCACGTATCGATATGAACGACCGTATCTACCGCACGAAACGAGAGAAATACAATGCCGTCATCGACGAGATTGTGGAGATGGTGAACCAGGGTCGTCCGGCGCTGGTAGGTACGACGAGTGTCGAGATATCGGAGCTCTTGAGTCGTATGCTGACCCTGCGCAAGATCAAACATAATGTGTTGAACGCGAAGTTGCACCAGCAAGAGGCGCAGATTGTTGCGGAGGCGGGTCGTCCGGGTGTCGTAACGATTGCAACCAACATGGCCGGTCGTGGTACGGATATCAAGTTGACGCCGGAGGTGAAAGCCGCCGGTGGTCTGGCGATTATCGGTACGGAGCGTCACGAATCCCGTCGTGTAGATAGACAGCTCCGTGGTCGTGCCGGTCGTCAAGGTGACCCGGGTAGTTCGGTCTTCTACGTGAGTCTCGAAGACGACCTGATGCGTATGTTCGGTAGTGAGCGTATCGCCCGCGTGATGGACAGCATGGGCTTCAAGGATGGCGAGATGATCGAGCACAATATGATCTCCAGCTCGATCGAGCGTGCGCAGAAGAAAGTGGAGGAGAATAACTTCGGTATCCGTAAGCGTTTGATTGAGTACGACGATGTGATGAACCAGCAACGTAACCTCATTTACGCCAAGCGTCGTCACGCCCTCATGGGAGAGCGTATCGGTGTGGATATCACGAATATGATCTACGAGACGGCAGAGAATATCTTTGCCGATGCCCGAGCAGCGAATGACTACGAGGGGCTGAAGTTCGACGTGATGCAGACTTTTGCGATTGAGGTGCCGTTTGATGAGGACACCTTCAGTCACGGTAAGCGCGAGGTGCTGAGTGAGCAACTGGCTGAGGCGGCACTCGACAGCTTCAAACGTCGTATGGACAAGCTGACGCAGATTGCCGATCCGGTGATCCAGAATATCTACGAGACCAAGGGCCAGATGTACGAGAATATCCTCATCCCGATCACGGACGGTAAGAAGGTCTATAATATCGCCGTTAACCTCAAACAGGCGGCAGAGACGCATTGCAAGGAGGTGGTGAAGGAGTTTGAGAAACGCATGCTGCTCTTTGTGATCGACGACGAATGGAAGGAGCATCTCAGACAATTGGACGACCTCAAGCAGAGCGTACAGAACGCGTCTTACGAGCAGAAAGACCCGCTGTTGATCTATAAACTGGAGTCCTTCAATATCTTCAAGCAGATGTTGGATGCCTTGAACCGCCGTGCGATTGCGATCCTGCTCCGTGGTCAGATCCACCAGACTGAACCGGATCGTGTTCAGCAGGCGCAACAGCAACGTCGTACCGATTACAGCCGTTATCGTTCGCAGAAAGATGCCGTTCAACAGGCGGCACAGGCTTCGGGTGCAGCAGCTGCTGCCGGTCGTGACACGCGTGAACAAGTACATCAGGGTCCGATCATCGCAGATAAGAAACCGAGACCGAATGACCCGTGTCCGTGCGGAAGCGGTAAGAAATATAAACAGTGTCACGGCAGGTTAAATGCGGGCATTTAAATCAAAAATTCTCATATTAGTTTGCTGTGCCGCCATGAATGTGACGGCACAGCAGTTATATATCGACACGTTTAAGTTGGCGGAGCAGGACCGGACGGTATCGATGGACGATTACCTGTTGGATCTGGTGAACCAACAGAGCGAATTGCTGCACGCGAACGACACGGTGGACACGCTCACGCTGGAAGAAGTGCTGCGGCTGGACTCGATTGAACGCGAGACGCAGGAGGTGGACTCCTTGCGTACGGAGAACGCGTCCTTGGAGGTGCAGTCGATGGAGAAAACGCCTACTATCGTCATCGAGAAATCCTGGGTGAAGGACGTGGAGGAAGACCGCAACGAGGTGCTGCGTGCGATCCGCGAGATGCGTTCGCCCTGGCGCAGGGAAGCGACCCTGATGGCGCAGTTCACGCAGAACTTCGTGACCGAGAACTGGTACCAAGGCGGATCGTCTTCGTTTGCCGCCTTGGGTATCGCAAAGGGTCAGGTCAGTTATATTAGGGAACGGTTTACCTGGGAGAACTTCGGCGAGTGGCGTATGGGCGGTTCGACCGTGTCGGCGGACAGTCTGCACAAGATGAACACGACCGATGACCTGTTTAAGATCTACAGTAAGGCTAATCTGCGCATCGTACCCAAATGGTATACGTCCCTGTCGGCAGAGGTCGAGACGCGTCTGCTGCCGACGTATAAATCCAACTCGATGGAGCTCAAGTCCGCTCCTTTCTCGCCGTTCCGCTTCACGGCTGCCTTCGGTGTGGACTACAAACCGGTGAAGGACCTGTCGGTGTCCATCTCACCGATCTCGTACAAGGTGATCTGTATTGCCGACAAGCGGGTTAACCCCAAGGATTATGGTCTGGATCCGTGGGAGTACACGCAGCATAACGTGGGTTCATCCGTGCGGGTGGAGTATATATGGAAACCTGTGCGTGAGTTGGTGCTGGAGACCAAGTTCTACCTCTACACCAATTATAAGAATGTGGAGATTGATCTGGAGGCGAATGCGGATTTTATCATCAACCGCTGGTTGTCGGCGCGTTTGTCGGTTCATCCGCGCTATGACTCGTCGGTCATTATGGACGGCGATACGAAAGCGAAGATTCAGTTCCGCGAACTGCTATCGCTGGGCTTCGCCCATAAATTTTATTAGAGATTCTCACCACAAAGCGCAACGAGCTCGTTCCAACGAATGATCGCATCGTGGCCGTATTTCCAGATGTTGTATTTGATTTTGTCGATGGAGACCTCCTCGCCTAAGTGGGACTTGGAGTAGAACTTATCGGCATAGCAGATGATTTTCTCTTCGAGCGATTGCGGGCAGTAGTCCCGTACGGGGATCGGCAGTTCTTCGCGTTCAACCTGCTCGATCGTGATCCCGGTACCGGTGTGGCGTTCGGCGACCAGTGCATGCTTGGGTAAGTTCTCTGACCGTAGCAGTTCTGCACCTAAATAACCGTGTTCGATATACTTGTGTGACCCGCGGCAGTAGATCTTGGGCGCATCGCAGAAGATGATTCCGATGTCATGGAGCATGGCGGCTTCTTCGATAAAGTTCCGATCCACCAGTCCCTGTCGGGTCCATTCCGGATGTGCATCAACAATCGCGAGTGCCCGGTCCGCTACCTGGCGACTGTGGGTCACCAGGACGTTGCGTAACTCCGGATAGGCACCGTAATATTTATCGATGAGCTTAATGTAATCCATTCAGGAAGGATTTGATGTCCATTCGTTTCTTGCCGGGTACTTGGAGCTCGAGAATGCTGACTGCGCCTTCGCGACAGGGGATGATAATCTCATTTTTCGGTATCCCGGTATCCCGGTATTCCGGTATCGCGGCTACTTTAAAGATCTTCACATTCTCAAAGTTTTCGCCTTTGATGGTGAGGTTGGCCCAGGCAGCAGGGTAGGGACTGAGGCCGCGGACGAAATTATGCACCTCGGCGGCCGTCTTATCTGCAAACCGGATCTCGCAGTCTTCCTTGAAGATCTTGGGGGCAGGACGTAAGTCAGTTAGTTCCGGTTGGGGTGTGGTCGGTAAAGCGATGTCTTGGTTCTCGCAGTCGATAATCAGGTCCACCGTGCGGGTGACCATGCCTTTGCTCAGTTCCATCAATCGGTCGTGTACCGAACCTACGTTCTCATCGGGACCGATCGAGATACGTTCCTGGAGGATCATATTGCCCGTGTCGATCTCGTGCTTGAGCATAAAGGTGGTCAGACCGGTCTCGGTGTCGCCGTTCATCACCGCCCAGTTGATCGGTGCTGCACCGCGGTACTGCGGTAAGAGCGAACCATGGACGTTGAAGGTGCCGAGTCGCGGCATGGCCCAAACGATCTCCGGTAACATACGGAAGGCTACGACGATCTGCAGGTCCGCTTGGTACGAACGCAGTTCTTCGACGAAGGCTTCGTCCTTCAGTTTCTCCGGTTGGAGGACCGGCAGACCCACTTCGAGGGCATATTTCTTGACGTCCGAATACTGGAGTTGGTGTCCGCGTCCGGCAGGTTTGTCCGGCATCGTGACCACGGCGACGACGTTATAACCGCCTTCCACTAACGCCCGTAAACCGGCCACCGCAAACTCCGGTGTACCGAGATAAACTATTCTGAGATCACTTTTTGTCATTGTTCTGATATTTGGGTTCGAGACTCTTGGGTTGTTTGTCCACGACCGGACTGAGGGGTCTTCTATACGCGCGTATAATAAGGTACGTGCCTAACGCGATAAAGGGGATACTGAGCAGTTGCCCCATGTTAAGCAGATGTCCGGCTTCGAACGCCTCCTGGTCGTTCTTGATGAACTCGAGGATGAAGCGGGTGACGAAGACGATGTCAAAGAAGATACCGAGTAGCAGTCCTTCTCGTCTGCGGGCGTCGGTGAACCAGTAGAGCGGCATGACGACGCAGAGGGCCGCGAGGCAGTAAAGGATCTCGTAGATCTGCGTCGGGTGACAGGGCACGGTTTGTCCGTCCCGCACGAAGATGAAGCCCCACGGCAGGTCGGTCGGACCACCGTATATCTCGCTGTTCATCAGGTTACCGAACCGAATGAGCATGGCCGTGAAGCAGACACCGATACAGAGTCGGTCGAGGATCCATATCCAGGACGTACCGAACTGCGGGTAGCGCGCCATCTTGCGTTTGTTGAGTAAGATCGCGGCGATGATGAGGCCTATACCTCCGCCGTGACTGCTCAATCCGCCTTCCCAGATCTTGAGTAGGCGTAGAGGGTTCTCAATATAGGGATTGCGGTAGGTAAACTCCCACCCGAAGAGGTGCCAGGGATTGCCGTACTGATGCCATTCATAGAACCAACAGTGACCCAGACGGGCACCGATGATCACGCCGGCGGTCATATAAAAGAAGAGGTAATCGGCCCACTCGGCAGGACAGTTCTCGTGCTTGTACATGCGTTCGTTGACGATCCAGCAGATGTATATACCGATTGCCCAACATAAGCCGTACCACCGTATTCCTCCATCTCCGAAATGAAACAATATCGGGTCTACGTCCCAGGTGATATAATTGAAGATCATACTAAGCATATCCGCCTGCGGTGGCTCACCGCCCCCAGTTGAGTTTGTTACGTAAAGATTTGAGGAATCCGTTATCACCGATCTGCACCACTTTGGTGGTGTACGGAGCGCGTTCGATATGCAGACTCATGTCGGTGGTAAGACTCTGACTGCGACCGTCCACGGAGACCATGTAGGAATCGTACCGGCTGCTGACTTTGATGTCGATCTTCCATTCGTCGAGGATGACGATCGGACGTACGGTCAGACTGTGCGGTGCGATAGGTGTGAGAATGATACCTCGGGACTGCGGTACCAAAAGCGGACCTCCGATGGAGAGGTTATATGCCGTACTACCGGTAGGCGTGGCGATGACCAGACCGTCCGAGTGGTAGGTATGCAGCAGTTCGCCGTTGATACGGGTCTCGATGGTGAGCATGTTGGTCAGACCCTGCTTGAGGATAGCGATCTCGTTGAGGGCATTGGGAGAGAGAATGAGTCCGTCGCGCACGAGGCCGTCTTTATCCAGGACCGTGAGCTGGAGCAAGGACCGCCGCTCGATGGTGTACTGACCTTCGACGAGCTGTTTGAGGATCTCGTCCAGATCATCGGTCTGCACTTCGGCCAGGAAGCCCAAATGACCGCAGTTGACACCGAGGATGGGGATATTCTTGTTCCCGATTGCAGAGGCACTGGTAAGGAAGGTTCCGTCACCACCGACAGAGAGCGCAAAATCAATCGGTTCGCCGTACACGTTCTCCGGCTGTTTGTCTCCGTCCCAGTTCTCCGGAAAACCCGGGTACTCACGCAGGTCCAGCTCCTGACGCAGTTCTTGCGATAAGAGCACATGGATCCCTTTCTCGGTCATAAAATCGAGAATATGCCTGACTTCGGTCAGGGTCTTGCTCTTCATCGCGTTTCCAAAGATAGCTATCGTCATAAAAATAAAATTAGGCCGCAAAATTACTATAATTTTTGCATATATGCAAATAAAAACGAAATATTTTACGAAATACTTGCGGGAATGAAAAACTTTTTGTATCTTTGCAGCGTTTTTACGACAGGTAGTATGACGAAACTAAGTGTCAATATCAATAAGGTTGCTACGTTGCGTAACGCGCGTGGCGGAAATATGCCGGACGTGCAGCGTTTTGCGGTCGATTGTGAGTTGTTTGGAGCGCAGGGGATCACGGTTCATCCGCGTCCGGACGAGCGTCATATCCGAAAGGAGGACGTGTATCAACTGAAGTCGATGGTGACCACGGAGTTGAACGTGGAGGGTAATCCTACGGAGGAGTTTCTGGCGCTGGTGACGGATATCCGTCCGACGCAGGTGACGCTGGTGCCGGATGATCCGAATCAGTTGACTTCTAATCACGGTTGGGACACGCGCAGGCATTTGGATTTTCTGAAGGGTGTAGTGAACCAGTTGCACTCCTATCGTATCCGCGTAAGTATTTTTGTTGACCCGGATCCGCTGATGGTGGAATATGCGTTGCGTACCGGTGCCGACCGCGTGGAGCTTTATACCGGACCCTATGCGGAGCTATTCGAGAGCGACCCGAAACGGGCGATTGAGAAATACCGTCCGGCAGCAGAGAAAGCGCACGAGTTGGGTCTGGGTATGAACGCGGGACATGACCTGAACCTCAAGAACCTGAAGCCTTTTGTTCAGGCTTTCCCCTGGACGGCAGAGGTAAGTATCGGTCACGCGATTGTATGCGATGCCTTGTATCTGGGTATCCAGGAAACGATTCAAGAATATTTAGAATTACTCAAGAAATAATATGTTATTACAGATTTTGGACACTTTGGCTGTAGAAGAGCCGATCATCGAAGAAACGGTTCAAGAGACCTCGATTAACTTGTGGGAAATGGCGCAATACGGCGGCTGGATTATGATTATTCTGGCGATCCTGCTGGCGGTGGCTTGTTATATCTTCATTGCCCGTTTGGTAGTGATCAAGCAGGCGACGCGTGAGGACAAGTCGTTTATGGATAAGATTCGTGATTTTATCCATGAGGGTAAGATTGACAGCGCGCTCAATCTGTGTAAGCAGACGGATACGCCTTCGGCGCATATGATTGAGAAGGGTATCTCGCGTATCGGTCGTCCGATGAACGATGTACAGGTGGCTGTGGAGAACGTAGGTAACCTGGAGGTCGGTCGTCTGGAGAAGGGTCTGGTGATCATGGCGACGATTGCCGGTGGTGCCCCGATGTTAGGTTTCTTAGGTACGGTACTGGGTATGGTACAGACTTTCTATAACATGGCGCAGACCTCGGGTGGTATCATCGAGATGAGTGCGTTGTCCACAGGTATGTACCAGGCCATGGTGACGACGATCGGTGGTTTGATTGTGGGTATCTTGGCGATGTTTGCGTACAACTACCTCGTAGCGCGTATTGACCGCGTGGTACGTCTGCTGGAAAGCCGTACGATGGAGTTTATGGACCTTTTAAATGAACCCGCGTAATGGCTCTTAAGAAACGCAATAGGGTAGAAGCGACGTTTGCGATGAGTTCCATGACGGACTTGGTGTTCCTCTTACTCCTGTTCTTCGTCATGGCCTCGACCATGTCGTCTCCCAACGATATCAAGATCAACCTGCCGACTTCGCGTGCCACGAAAGCAACGCGTCCGCAGGTAGCGAAAGTGTCGATTGATAACTTAGGCACGTATTTTGTGGCCTTAGGAAAGGCAAAACCGGTTCAGATTGATCCGGAGCAGTTGGAAGACTATTTGAGTACGCTTCAGGCGCAAGATACGACGATGTACATCGCGTTGCACGCCGATGAGGATGTAGCGTATAAGGAAGTGGTGCGGGTGCTGGATATCGCCAATGAGCATCATATGAAACTGGTAGTTGCTACCAAGAGACAGTGACAAAAAAGCAGGAACGACATATTATTGCGACTACCGGTACGATTCTGTTTATGCTGTTGGTGGTGCTGTTGTTGTGGCTGATACGTCTCAACGCGGTGGTACCGGAGCAAGAGGAAGGGGTAGAGATTGCTTTTGTGGAGGAGTCGCCGGACACGGGTGGTGCGCCTTCGGATGAACCGAATCCGTCGCCTGTACCGGAAGATGCGCCTTCTGCACCGGCTTCACCGGCCGTGAGTGCTCCTGAACCGGTGAGTCCGCCGGAACCGATTGTGTCGGAAGAGGAGACCTTAGCTATCGAGCGCGCACGGAAGGAGAAAGAGGAACGCGAGGCAGCGGAACGGGCACGCAAGCAGAAAGAGGCGGAGGCGATTGCCAAAGCCAATGCCATGAGTTCGCTCTTTGGTAACTCGGGTGCAGAAAGCGGTAACGGTTCGAGTCAAGGTAACGGTCAGAAAGGTAATCCGGTGGGACACGGTTCGAGTGGAGGTAACACCTGGAGTCTGTCCGGCCGTGGTATCAAGGGTACTTTGCCGCAACCGGCAAACACATTTAATCAAGAGGGTCGTGTGATCATCGAGATCCGCGTGAACGCTGCAGGTACTGTAGTCAGTGCGGTGGTGAAAGGCGGAAATATCTCGGACAAGCAGACCCAACAACTCGCTCTCGAAGCGGCGCGTAAAGCGAAGTTTACGGAGGGCGATCATGATCAGATCGGAACAATCACCTATAATTTTAAGTTTAATTAGTATGAATTACTTGTTTTTAGACAACGGATTCGAAGAAATCGAAGCTATCACAACGATCGATTTACTGCGCCGCGCAGGTATCGCGGTAACCACAGTCTCCATCACCGGTAATCCGATGGTGCTGGGGGCACATAACATCGCCGTGGAAGCAGACGGACTGTTGGAACGTATTGATTTTTCCGATGCAGAAATGTTGATCTTGCCGGGTGGACAGACCAAGTTGGGTGACTGTTCGGCATTATGCGAGCTGCTGGTAGCGCATAACAAGGCCGACAAGGATATCGCAGCTATTTGTGCAGCGCCGGCCGTGCTGGGTAAATTAGGTATACTGAAAGGCAAACAAGCGACCTGCTATCCGGGCTTCCAGGAGGCCTTGGGAGAGAGTTACGTAGGTGGCTTGGTGGTTGAATCGAAGAATATTATCACGGCGAAGGGTCCGGGTCTGAGTGCAGACTTTGCCTTCTGCATCATTGAACACATCAAGGGTTCGGAAGTAGCAGATGCCGTATATGACGCGGCGCAGTATTAAGGCTTAGCGGAGACCTGCTATCTTATGTAGCTGAACGCTGAGGCGCCAAAAAGGATGGGCGAGGATATAGCGGACGGTCTCGTCGAGATTATCGTTGCTGTCGATCTCAAAATCATCGATACCGCTTAGTAAGAGCCATTCGCCGTTGTAACGTAGAGGTTGGAGCATCCAGTGCTCCGCCTCTAATTTTTTGCGCCATATCTCCGGATCGTAAGTGCCGGTAAAGACCACTTTGACTTCGTTGACCTTGGTGAGTGCCAGTTTGGTGCCCTCTTTTGGGGAACAAGTGATCCAATCGATACCGTCGGGTAGGGAACGGGTACCGTTAGTCTCGATGCAGATATAGAATCCGGCCTCGTGGAGGGTGTCGATCAGTGGCTTGTCCACTTGGAGGGAGGGTTCACCACCGGTGAGCACACACATCTTGCGTCGCTCGTTGGGGGTGTCGTAGAGCGTGAGCATCTCGTGAACGATATCGTCGGCACTCATCTCGGTGTAGTCCGCGAACTCCGTGTCGCACCACGGACAGCGCAGATTACAACCGCTAAAACGCACAAACACAGCAGGTATCCCGCTGTGTGCTCCCTCGCCCTGCAAGGTAAAGAATATTTCGTTAACGCGATACACTAATCCCTTTCATAAATGGCAGTATTGCCTTCGGATTCCTGGACGGACACTTTGTAGCAGTTCTCGACATGGTCGCATATCCAGCGGGCGATATTCTCCGCCGACGGATTGACATCCAGAATCTCGTTGATATACTTATGATCGAAGGTGTCTTTGACGACGCGTTTGATATGCGTGAAGTCCGTCACCATACCGTCTGCGTTCAGTTCCTTAGCACGGCAGTAGACCACGATGATCCAGTTATGACCGTGTAAGTTCTCGCATTTGCTCTCGTAACTCAGCATCAGGTTATGTGCTGCCGAGATTTCTATTCGTTTTTCTACGTAATACATATAGCCTTTTACCATTTAATCATTTACCATTTACCATTTAATTCTCATAAATAGTATGATCCTCAATGCCGGCTTGCGCCAGAGCTTCTTTGCGTTCGCGGCAGGTTCCGCATACACCGCAATGATGTTCACCGCCCTTATAGCAAGACCAGGTCTCCGCATAGTCGAGGTTTAGTTCCTTGCCTTTAGCGGCTATCTCGGCTTTGGTGAGGTGGGTATAGGGTGTCAATAACTGTACGCCGTTCCAGGTGCCGTAACAGATAGCATGGTTCATGGCTTCGACGAATTCCGGTCGGCAGTCCGGGTAGATAGTATGGTCACCGGCATGGTTGGCCAGCATAACGTACTGCATCTTGTTGTTCTCCGCGATGCCTGCGGCGATTGAGAGCATAATGCCGTTACGGAAAGGTACGACGGTCGATTTCATGTTCTCATCGTCGTAGTTACCCTCCGGAATAGCGTCTGCACCTTCCAAGAGCGAGGACTTGAAGAACTGCTTGATAAACGGCAGGCGAATGACCAGATGAGGGATGCCGAGTCGATCGCAATGTAACTTAGCGAACTCCAGCTCCTTGTCGTTATGGTTCGAACCGTAATGGAAAGAGACGGCCATACCGATACGGTACTGATACTCATACAGCATCGTGGTCGAGTCGAGTCCGCCCGAGAGAACAATCAGACTATCTTTCATACACCTTGCTGAATTGCGCCATCAGACGCTGTTTCTTGAGTTCTTCGTGCTCTGCGTCTGCGTAGTTGGCAAAAGGATAGATGCTGATACCTCCTCGCGGCATAAACCAACCCGTTACTTCGAGATATTTGGGGTCCATCAGTTTGACGAGGTCCTTCATGATGATATTAACGCAGTCCTCGTGGAAGTCCCCGTGATTGCGGAAGGAGAAGAGGTAGAGCTTGAGACTCTTGCTCTCCACCATGCGTTCACGAGGGATGTAACTGATGTAAATGTGGCCGAAATCCGGTTGCCCTGTCTTAGGACAGAGCGTCGTGAACTCCGGGCAGTTGAAAGTGACCAGATACTCGTTCTCCGGGTGTTTGTTGGGGAAGGTCTCCAGCACCTCCGGGTTGTAATTGTCGCTGTATTGTGTGCCTTGGTTACCTAATAAGGTAACGCCTTTCAATTCTTCTTCTGTACGCATGGTGTTAACGCATAATTTTCAGTGTTTTACCGCTTTCCGTGACAAGGATATACATACCGCGCGGCAGATCCATCGTACGGAAATCTTCGTTGGTGGTAGCCACCTTGCGACCGTAGATATCGTAGATATTGATCCACTCACCGACTTCTATCTCATCGATACCCTCTGAGGTTTTGAGACGTACGAGGATGTCGTAACTGCGTTTGTTGATATAGTCGCTGACAATATATTGTACACCAAAGGTCCAATGATACAAGTCTATGCTGCCATCCTTTTTGGTAGTCGAAGGATAGGCGTGGGTGAGTGGGCTGGCAAGCGATACAACAGGGGTAGCTGTTTTCAGCATATCGCTGTCTTGCGCCATTACCTCTACGATAATCTTGTCTTCGTCCATTTCGGGAAGGAAGGTGTATGAGCCGACCTGGAACTGCTTGATAGCGAGATCCGGTAACTGAATCGTAGCATCGTTACCTAAGATATACTTGATACACTCATCAATGAGACGTTTTCCTTCCGCATGGAGGTAGTTCGTACCGGATTGACCGATCGGCAAGCAGAGATATTTCTGATTGCGATGTATATTAGCCGGTATCTCATGGAGGAAAGTCTCTTCCGGTCCATCACCGTCGTAATTATTGATATCGCGTGTACGAGCGGTGGCCAAACAGAGTGTTCCGGCGTAGTCAACGGATATCGGCATCAGACCCTTACTGCCGGTAGAGTCCAACACTTGGATACGGTCGCCTCGTTTCTTATTGAGGGCTTTGAAGATCGGGTGGTCATCGCGAACGACGGTGATGAAACGACCTTCTTCTTTGGTGAGCGAACCGTTGTTGGGGTCACCCCAATTCAGACGATTCTGGGTGTACGCAAAGGCCTTCATATTTAGTACAGGCAGGTTACCTTCACCGCGTGCCAGCGCCAGGATCTCCGGATTATCGGCATCTACATCTTCGGAAATCAGTATCCATTTGTATTTGGAGTATTGGTCTGCCGTCCGCAGTCCGTCCAACTTAGCTCTGCGAGAGATGGGGTTGTAGATTGTACCGTTCTTGAGGTAGTTATAGACGCCGTTTTTGGTGTAAGCGGAGTCGTTCTTGTAGAGGAAGAGTACAGGATTCTCACCGTAATTCAACTCTTTGACAGTAAGCTTACCGTTGATAGTCGTATCTGCGCCCTCCACAGTGATGGCAAAGCGGTAGTTACCGATTGTAGTAGGTATACCTCCAATCACGTATTCACCCGGCTGTTGAGTGCCGTAACCATCGACACCTTGCGGTTTGCCGCCCGGCCAGGTTAGATGAACGTCATTGGCATCGAGGGCGTAGTACTTGAAGATGATCTGATCCATCTCTTCATTCTGATACGCTTCGGCGTTGATGCTGGTCACGGAACGGATATCCGATTTGACTACAAACGTACCGGTTACGCGGCTGGTCTCTACACCGTTGAGGGTGGAGATAAGGATGTATTTGTAGGTTCCGACAGGGCAATCGGCTGTACCGGATAAGGTCAGCGTGTCTGCCAAACTTCCGCTTATCGCATTTAAGGTGATACCGTTCGCTGCCGGCCCGTCCCACTCGAGACGCGTTGCGGCACCTTCTACATACCTGTATTTGCAGGTATAGACCGCACTGCTAATGGACGTTGTTTGCAGCACTACCTGTGTCGAGTCGTTACCTCTAAGGTGCTCGATCTTCGGTACTTGCGGCAAGCGCAGAGAGAAACCGTAGAACTCTTCGTTACTGTCTCCAATTCCTATTACTTCAATGACATGTTCGCAGGTTGAAAAAGTGAATCGACGTATAGTGGCAGAAGTAGATTTGGTCATGGTCTTTTTCTCACCGTCGATATATATATCGAAATTTTTGCCATTTCCGGAGTTGTCTTTCCCGTAGAAAGAGAATTGGTCATAGCCTTGAATGTGAATGGTGTATTTGCTGTTGTTCTTTAATTTATGTACAGCAGTAGAACCGGATTGGAACTCATCCGCACCCGACATAGTAAAGTCAGACTTATCTTCGCTCGTACTCATTTCAAACCAACCGTCACTGGCTTTGCAGGCGTGTTTGCTGATACTAGTGGTTATACCGTCTGTTTTGCGAATCGGGGTAACCGAAACCGACAAGTTACTGTTGGCATCGTATGTAGCATAATATACTTCGTATTCACACCGGTCAAAAACAATTAATTGTCCACCGTATCCACCATCTGCTATCTTTTTCTCATACACTTTCGGCATGTGAATGGACAGGCTGGTCTGCGGAACAGTAGGACATGCCGTTTCGGAGAATTCGATGGTATAGGTCTTGGTCGTTTGTCCGTCTTCTGCCGTTACGGTGACGGTTACAGTACCGCTGGTGCTGGCTATTTGTTGAACATCAACGGTCGCATAGGGGTGGTTGGCAACTGCCGTCACGTTCGGTGGATATGAGCCAGCCGGCAATGTTACCGAATACGACGTGGTGGAAGGACTGAACCCGCTAACAGGTGTGTTATTATAGGAGAGTGATTTCAGGGTCGCATCGGTAGATGCCGTTACTTGCTGGAATGTCACCGTATAGGTCTCTTTCGTTGTTCCGTCCTCTGCGGTTACGACAATAGTTGCCGTGCCGGTTACCGAACCGGCGGGCGTGACATTAGCAATTGCGGCTGCATTAGTGGTAGTCGCCGTAACAACAGGGATAGTTGTTTGACTATACGGAATATTAACCGTATAACTCAGCGTGGCGGGATTGAAATTACCGATACTCTGTCCGTCCACTTGAATGTCACTCAAAGTAGCATCGTGCGATACTTCAGCGCGGGTGAAAGTCACGGTATAGGTCTTGGTGATTGTTTCGTCCTCTGCGGTCACTTGCACGGTTCCTGTCGTCGGATTACCAACTGTCGGCATCGTAGGTTGCGTGATCACCGGATCGCTTGCCTTGGTGTCGTGCTTCGTGGCCGAAAGAACAGGTGCGGTAGTCGCGGAAGCCGGTACCGTATAATTATAACTGGTTGTATTTGGATCAAAACCGGCAATAGTTACTCCATCTACCTGCAAATCGGACAGCGTGGCGTCGGTCGATTTAGGAGCAGGACCTGCAAAAGTGACCTCTATTTTATCATAATAGGAATCTCCACTTCCATCTTTTCTACCTCCGAAAGCGTAGTACATATCTTTTGATAAATTGCCCGTCCAAAATTCGTACCCGGTAGAAGTAGTTGCTAGAGCAGGAGTCGCTGTTCCGGTCGTCGGACAAGGATTGCCGGACGCATAGTAGGTCTTTCGAGTACCGGTTGTATGCATGTAGACAACAATCTTTGAAATGTTGTCGGATGTGGTAGGAACATAAATGGCTAAGCCGGCTTTCTCCATACCATTATCATCCATTTTGATTGCATTTTTCGAAGCATCCCATACTAATTTGACCGCATTGTTGTTTAAAAAAGGCCGGATAGAGTAGACCTTGAAACTCTTCGTACCGGTACCAACATCTACGTAGTGTATAGATGTGTTGGTGAGTGCCGTGACATCTGCCTGTGTAGGAGTCCAAGTTACCGTCGTTTGCGCCGATACTAATGTTGCCGCCAAACAACCAATTACAATGACTAAACTTCTTAAAATGTTTCTCATATCGTTATGTTGTTAAATGTCGTTTTTTATAGGTCCGGATTACCGGATATTATTTCACGGTGCAAAATTACTGCTTTTTTTGCACATAAATGTGCACATATTCAAAAAAAATGTGTAAAAATTGACATTTTTCTATCAAAAAATACGCGCGCGTACCTAATTTATTTGCATATATGAGATTTTTTTTGTACCTTTGCACGGTTTTTTGAAAAACCGACAAACTTAAAGTATAACAAACAATTATTTGAATACTATGCAAAAGAAATTTTTATCTGTAGCGCTTTGCTTGTTGGCAGCGCTGACAATGACCGCTCAAGAGGTGGATAAAGCAAAAGTGACCGGTAACGCAGAGGCTGCTGCAAAGGCAGGTGACGATTTGAAGAAGTTGGAAGCTGGTGAGAAGGCATGGAAGTTCGACGGAACTGTTGGCTTGAATGCGGCCGCTACGGGTCTGGTGAACTGGGCTGCGGGTGGTAAGAACAACGTGAACGGTATCGCTTATGCGAAACTGCACCTCTTGTACCACAAAGATGCGATTGCTTGGGAGACGAATTTTGATACCGATTTCGGTATGACTTGGATTGATCAGAAAGAGGATCCGTTCCAGAAATCGAGCGATAATATCAAACTGGCTACCAAATTCGGATGGGAGTTCAAACCGACCTGGTATATGACCGTGCTCGCAAGCTTCCAGAGCCAATATGCATTAGGTCGCAACTATGTGGACGGGTATAACTCGATTATCTCCAAATGGCTCGCTCCTTCGTACACCGATATCTCGGTCGGTATCGACTGGAAGAAGAGTTATAACGGTGCGGACTTCTCGATCTATCTCTCTCCGGTTGCCGGTCGTATCACGACGGCTTATATCGGCGATGCATGGAACGATAAGTACAATAAAGAATATCAGGCTGCTTATGCAGCAGGTGAGATCGCTGCAGAGGACTACAACCCGGCTTTTGACTTGCGTCAGGAATTGCAGAGCACGATTGGCACGTACAAGTACGACGAGAAGGGGGATAAAATTTGGCGTAATGCTCGTGCTGAGTTCGGTTTGAGTTTTAAAGGCGCGATCGCTTATACTTACAAGGATTTCAAACTCGGTACGACGCTGGCTCTCTTCTCTCCGTATCAGGGTAAGGGTTTTGCCCTCAAAGAGGCTTACGATCTGGTTAACGGTGCCGGTGCTTGGGATGCACTGCCGGCGAACGAGCGTTATTTCGAGTATTCGAATATGAACCGTTACTTCGGTATGTTCGATGTAGACTGGGATGTAAACCTGAGCTATCAGTTCCTCAAGTGCTTGCAGGTAACGCTGCAAACGAGTCTGAAGTACTACCCTGGTACGCTTATTGCAGACAAGGCAGGATTGGAAGCTGAGCGTTGCCAGTTTAAAGGTATCATCGGTCTGGGTGTAGGCTATTCGTTCTAATGCAGATTCTCGACGATTTCTCACGCAATGTGCGTCTGCTGCTGGAGCGCTATGAGGCGTTGCAGCTGGAGAATGCCGCATTGCGCGAGGATATCGAGCGTCAGCGGCAGGAACTGATTCGTACGCATAGCGAATTGGTGGACCTGCAGCAGAAGAACCGTCGTTTGTCGGTGGCGAATGCCATGAGTTCGGCGGAGAACAGCGAAGAGGCGACTAAACGTTTGAATGCGCTCATTGCGCAAGTAGATCGTGCTATTGCGGCCCTGAAAAAATGATTTCCGACAAGCAACATATCAATCTCCATCTCGATGCCCACACGGTGGGTCTCGATGTGCCGCGCGAGCAAGAAGCGAATTATCGTTTTGCAGCGGAGTTGCTGAACAAGCGTTACCAGTATTATCTGAAACTATTGCCTAAGGCTTCGGCGGAGCAGTTATGGATGTACACGGCCTTGGAGATGGCGGTGACCTTACAGTCGGACGCCCGCGAGAAGAGTCTCGCACCCGTAGAGAAAGAGCTTAAAGAGCTAAATAAATTAATAACAGAAAAACTAAATCAATGATCGTAGCAATTATTTGTGCAGTAGTCGGACTCCTTGTGGGAGCCGGAGGCTACTACCTCATCGCTCGTTTGGTCGGTGCTGACCTGGTTCGGAAGGCAACCGAAGAGGCGGAAGTGGTGAAGAAGAACAAGATTGTTGAGGCTAAAGAGAAATTCATCGCCCTGAAGTTGGAGCACGACAATAGTGTGCGTGAGCAAGACAAACGCTTGCAACAGCAAGAGCAACGCTTGCAACAACGCGAGCAACAGCTCAATCAGCGTCAGGGAGATGTACAGCGCAGTCTTAACGAAGTAAATCAAAAAGTGCAAGCCGTCGAGCAGCGTCAACAGGCGCTGGACTATCGTCAGCAAGAGATCGACAAGATGCATCAGCAGGCCGAGAAACAACTCGAGCAGTTGAGCGGTATGTCGGCGGAAGAGGCTAAGAAACAACTCGTTGAAGCTCTCAAGGACGAGGCGAAGACGGCAGCTATGTCGTATATCAACGAGATCATGGACAATGCCCGTCTGGAGGCCAATAAGGAGGCCAAGAAAATCATTATCCAGACCATCCAGCGTGTGGCTTCGGAGACGGCAGCGGAGAGTACGGTTTCGGTCTTCCATATCGAGAATGACGAAGTCAAAGGTCGTATTATCGGTCGTGAAGGACGTAATATCCGTGCGCTCGAAGCTGCTACCGGTGTGGAGATAGTAGTGGACGATACGCCGGAAGCGATTACCCTTTCTGCGTACGACCCCGTACGTCGTGAGATTGCACGTCTGGCGCTCCACCAATTGGTTCAAGACGGACGTATCCACCCTGCGCGTATCGAAGAGGTGGTAGCGAAAGTGACCAAGCAAGTGGAAGACGAGATCGTGGAGGTGGGTAAACGTACGACCATCGACCTGGGTATCCATGGTTTGCATCCTGAGTTGATTCGTCTGGTAGGTAAGATGAAATACCGTTCATCGTACGGACAGAACCTGTTGCAACACAGCCGTGAGACGGCTAACCTCTGTGCCGCGATGGCCGGTGAGTTAGGTCTCAATGTGAAAGCTGCTAAGCGTGCAGGTCTCTTGCACGATATCGGTAAGGTAGCCGACGACGATGTCGAACTGCCGCACGCAGAGCTCGGTATGAAACTCTGCGAGAAATACGGAGAAAAACCGGATATCTGTAATGCAGTCGGCGCTCACCATGACGAATGCGAGATGAAGACCCTCATCGCACCGATCGTGCAGGCGTGTGATGCTATCTCCGGTGCCCGTCCGGGTGCTCGTCGAGAGATCGTGGAGAGTTACGTGAAGCGTCTCAACGACCTGGAGAACCTCGCTATGTCGTTCCCTGGTGTTGTGAAGACTTACGCCCTCCAGGCAGGTCGTGAGTTGCGTGTGATCGTGGGCGCTGACAAGATCTCTGATAAGGATACCGAACTGCTCTCGTTTGATCTGGCCAAACGTATCCAGGACGAGATGACCTATCCGGGACAAGTCAAAGTGACTGTCATCCGTGAGGTGAGAGCGGTGAATGTAGCGAAATAATTACAGATAAAAATCGCGACAGAGTGTTTGATAAGGGAGGCTTCGGCCTCCTTTTTCGTCTTCTAAGACCAAGGTGTCTTCGGTGCACCGGTATCCCGGCATCCCGGTATCCCGAGAAAAAGACATCAATACGCGTCTTGCCGGCTTTGACTCCTTACTATATACGCGCGTAACGCGCGTGAGATATAATCCTTCGGCACCCGCCAATTGACGTATCTCGTTCTCTGCTTCCGCCGGCAGGATCAAAGCTAATTGACCGTCCTCTGTCAGTAATCGTGCGCTGTGTTTGATCAAATCCTCAAAGGACAGCGTATCGGTATGTCGTGCTGTCTGACGACCTTTATCGGGGTTCTTGAGACTGTTCTGGAAATAGGGTGGGTTAGAGACAATGAGGTCGTATTTTCCCTGCCATTCTTGAAGACTTGAAACAAATGCTTTTACCCCGTTCTCGCGGGCTTGTTCGACTGCATTAGGATCGATATCGATTCCTTCTACTTCTGCCTCCGGACAGCGTTGCATCAGCATCCTTGCTATAAGACCGCTTCCTGTACCGACATCCAGAATACGGGTGCCCGTCGGAGCCCACGCACCGAGTAACACACCATCGGTACCTACCTTCATGGCGCACTTACTGTCCTCGATAAAAAACTGTTTAAAGCGAAAGCTCATAATGCTCGTGCTCGCAGCAACCGTGCTCGTGTTCGTGGTATTCGATGATACAATGAATGGTCAGATACACACCGAGTACCAGGAAAAGTACTGCACAGATATGCCGGAACCATTTCTCAAAAGTCTGCATCTTGCTGGTCAACTTACCGATGCTGACAGCACTGTAACTAACCAGCCACGCAATCAACATAATAGGCAGACCTGTGCCCAAACCAAACACGATCGGCATCAACCAGTTCCAACTGCTCGGCAGCGTCAGGGTGATATCAATCATTGTCAGGAAATACACCAATCTATGTGGGCAGAAGGCAATTGCAAAGAAAATACCTAATATAAACGACCATATCCAACTCTCCTTGCTGTCCGTCTCTTTGAGCCATTTGCTGATACCGTGATCGTGCTCGTGGTGATGGTGACCGCTAAAAAGCAACACGATACCGCAAATGATCATAAAACCTGCCAGAATCGGTTCGCCGTAATGACCCAACACATGTTGGATCCCCTCGGTCTGGGCACCCATCAGGAACGGGATACTCAGCAGCACATACGTGGCTAACTTACCGGATACGAACATCAAACCGTTCGTTAACACCAAACGGCGGTTGTTGATTTCCTTATCAATATACCCGATCGCCGTGATACTGGTCATCAGCGTACACGGGTCCAAAATGGTCAATAGTCCCAGCAAAAATGCGGTTAAAATTTGTATCATATTCTGTCAATTGTCCAAAATCGGGCGCAAAGGTACAAAATTATTTGCATATATGCAAAAAAAGCAGTAATTTTGTAGCCGGAAATGAATAATATACTTCGAAATAGGCCAATTACGACGAGAATCATGGGAGTGGTCTTCGCGTGCGTGACCGTGATCTTCCTCTTTACGCTCTTTATCTCCATTCGTTATGTCAAAACGAGTGTGGAGCAACAACAACGGCATGAACTGATCACGCGTTCGGAGTATATCCAGTCCTATCTGCGGTCTTTGTATTACTGGGATGTGATCCTGACTGCCGATCAGGCAGAGGGCTTGACCATCGACTTGCGTGACCTCAGTATCGATATGCAGCAGGACTTGCACGTCTATTCGTTGACGGGTGATCTGCTGGCTTCGTCCTCCCCGGAATTGTTTGACGGCGGTGTGTTGTCACGAAGTATGAGTATGGACAAGCCTTTCTTTAGTGATGATCATATAGCATTGTGTTACGAGCAGATTAACAACCTGCCGTACTTGATTGCGTATCTGCCTTTCCACAACGGTGCTTTTGTGACGATCGGTTACATCGCCGTGCCGTATTACTTGAGTGAGCAAACCCGTAAGGACGAGATACGGGCCTTATTGATACGTCTTATTCCGACGTATTTGATTGCGCTGTTGTTATCGCTCTTCTTCTCGTATTTTGCGACGCGTTCAATCACGGCACCTATATCGATGTTGAGTGATAAAATGCGGCAGTTTGAGATCGGTGGCAAAAACAACCATATCGACTATCCCTACCACGATGAACTCGGTGCTTTAGTTGAGCGCTACAATATCCTGGTGGATCAGGTCGAAGAGAGTGCAGAGAAACTGGCGAACGCCGAGCGCGAAGGGGCGTGGCGGACTATGGCGCGCCAGATTGCCCATGAGATCAATAACCCGCTCACGCCGATGAAACTCTCCGTACAGAAACTGCAACTCAAGCACGGTACGGAGCAGTTTGACGCTTATTTCGACAAGACCGCCAAAATGCTCATCGAAGAGATAGATAATCTCGCCCATATCGCGCAGTCTTTCTCTACTTTCGCGAAGCAGCCGGACGTGGTGACGACCGAAGTCGATATCGCCGAGAAACTATCGAATGTCATTACCCTCCAACGGGAGAACGACGAGCAGATCCCTGTTCGTTATGTAGGCGCCGACTCAGGATTGACGGTACTGGCTGATAATGAACAGATTAGTCAGGTGTTCGTCAATATCATCAAGAATGCTCTACAGGCTTCGCCGACCGATATCATCGTCGTGCTTAACGCCGCTTATTCGGAGCGCGAAGTGCAGATATCTATCTCCGATGACGGAACGGGCATTCCGGAAGACATTCAGGCACGTATCTTCCAGCCGAACTTCACAACCAAATCCAACGGTAACGGTCTTGGTTTGGCGATCTCGAAGCATATCGTCGAAGGGTCAGGAGGAAGAATAGAGTTTGAGACCTCGCCCAAAGGAACGACGTTCTATATCTATTTGCGGAAAAAATGAGAAAGATTATTTTCGGATTCTTAATGATGATTTCGGTGGCTATTTCGGCCGAGACAATCAGTGGTAATGTCAAAGATACCAAGGGCGAATCGATGCCGTTTGTGACAGTCTCCGTTCTCTCACAGGACTCGACTTTGCTCACCGGTGCTATCACTGATGACAACGGTAAGTACGCGGTGGAAGTCAATATACCGAACTATATCATCCAAGCTTCGTATATAGGCTATCAAACTACGTTTGGTGGACCGGATTTTGTGTTGCGTGAAGAGACCGAGCGGCTCGAAGAAGTAGAGGTCAAAGCGAAGAAACCGCTCATCGAACGTCAGATGGACAAGCTGGTAGTCAACGTCAGTGCTTCGCCTTTAGCGGCTGGTTCCAACGGTAACGACATCTTGCGTCGTGCCCCGGGTGTGCGTATCGACAAGGACGGCAATATCACCGTCAACGGTAAGTCCGTCGAGATCTACGTGGACGGTAAACCTTCGTACCTCTCCGGACAACAACTCAAAGCTATGCTCGACGGTACAGACGGTAACACGATTGAGAAGATCGAGATCATCTCTAATCCTTCTGCCAAATACGACGCGTCCGGTCAAGGCGGTATCATCAATATCAAGACCAAACGGAATATGATGAAGGGCATCAACGGTATGCTCTCTGCCGCGTACGGAGGTATGTATTTCGGCGATGTGAAGCGTTGGCTCAATACAGAAATGGTTTCCCTCAACCTCAACTACCGTGGGGAGAAGACCTATACGTTCGGCCAGTTCACGCAAGTTTATGCGGAGAACGATATCGATTTTGAGAGTTACCGTGAGACACCGCTGCTCAAGAACTATTCGTACTCGCATTACGATATGAATTTTCAGTATTACATGCTCAAGGTTGGCAACGATTGGTACATCGACTCGGTCAATACGCTGGGTTTTATTCTCCAAGTGCCGTATATGAATGTCCGTCAGAGTATCCTTCCCGATGACAATAATGCTTACACGATTGATAAGATGCTCGCCGATACGACAACCAGTATCACCAATTCGTCGAACCGCCTTCAGGCTCCGCAACACACGGCCAACCTCAACTATACCCACACTTTCAACGAGGCCTTGGAGCGCGAGTTGACGGTCAATGTGGACTATAACCGCTATAACAACGGTGCATCCAATTACCAGCAGACTGCCTACAGCAAACCGCTTGCTGGCAATACTTACAAGTCGCTCGCATTGGATATTAAAAGCCGTCAGATTGTAGATATCTACAGTGCCAAGTTGGATTTTCAGACCAAGTTCTGGGAAACGGGTATGATCGAGTGTGGTGTCAAGTACGGTCTGTCAACTACGAACAATGGAATGACCACCGACTCGGTGATCGACGGTATACGTACGGGTGCCAAGCCTTCGGACTTCATCTATGATGAGCACGTGGCTGCGGCGTATATCTCTGTTGGCAAACAGTTTGGCGAACACTGGTCGGTCAAATTGGGTCTGCGTGGCGAATACACCTACAGTCACGGCAACTGGAAATCGGCGGACTCCATTACCAATAAGTCCTATTTTGATCCCTTCCCGACGGCATATGTGGGTTATACGAGTAAGCCGCTTGGTAAACTGCAGCAACCGATTGCAGTCAGCGCCAGTTATACGCGGCGTATCAAGCGACCGAACTACTGGATGTTGAATCCGTTTAAGAATTATGTTGATGCCTTCAGTTACCAAGAGGGTAATACAGAACTCAAACCCGAGTTCAACAACGATGTAGAGCTGCATTTCTCGTGGACACAGTACCTGAATGTGACGTTCAATTTTGCCCACACGCAAGATATGTTTTCCTCGAAAATGACGATCATGCCCGATGGTATGGGACGGTCACAATGGATTAATTTCGGTACTTGTACTACGCACGGAGCGAATGTCTCGTTGACCGAACTGCCCCTTGTGCCGAAGTTCGACGACGATCATAAGGTCAACGGCGCATGGCTTGCCCTCACCGTCAATGCCGGCTGGTTGCATTTTATCAACAAATCGTACGAGAAACTGGCGGACGGAAAGCCCGTTTTTGAGAATAGAAGCCATTACGGTTATGCCGGAGGTACACTCTCTGCCTACCTGCCCAAGGACTGGACGATGACATTAGACGGCAACTGGTCCTCACCGATGGCTACCGGATATAGTCGGTCCGGAAGTACGTATTTCCTCAGTTTCGGTGTTCGAAAAATGTACATGGCCAAGGGGCTGATCTTCAACCTCAACGTCCAAGATCTCGCGCGTTCGCTGTCCTTCAGCGATGAGGATTTGGGACAGGGAGCCGGCTATCACAGTTGGAACAAAAACACCGTTCGGCAGCAACGTGTAATGCTGTCACTCACTTGGATGTTCGGTCAGTACCAGCAGCATAAATACCGAAAAGTAGGTGATTTGGACGAGCTGAATCGTCTCGGTGGAGGCGGTGGAGTAGGTACCGGAAAATAATAAAATAATGATTTTTTTACAAAAAGTGGCATACACTATTGTGTATGTCATTTTTTTTTTGTAATTTTGCAGCGCAAAATTGATACAGTATTACCTGAAAAACACAAAATAGTATGAAAGTACAAACTATCATGTCGCAATTAGCGGCAAAGCACCCGGGGGAAGCAGAGTACCTACAGGCGGTTCAAGAGGTATTGGAGTCGATCGAAGAGGTGTATAACCAACATCCGGAGTTCGAGGCGGCGAAGATCGTGGAGCGGATGGTCGAACCGGACCGTATCTTCACGTTCCGTGTGACGTGGATTGATGATCAAGGCGAAGTACAAACGAACCTTGGTTACCGTGTGCAGTTCAATTCGGCGATTGGTCCGTACAAAGGCGGTTTGCGTTTCCACCGTGCCGTGACGCCTTCTATGCTCAAGTTCTTGGGCTTTGAGCAGACTTTCAAAAATGCCCTCACGACCCTGCCGATGGGCGGTGCTAAGGGTGGTTCGGACTTTGATCCGGTTGGTAAATCCGACGCGGAGATCATGCGTTTCTGCCAGGCTTTCATGCTCGAACTCTGGCGTTGCATCGGTCCCGATCAGGATATTCCGGCGGGTGACGTAGGTGTAGGCGGCCGTGAGATTGGTTTCCTTAACGGTATGTATCAGAAGCTCGCGCGTGAGTACCACACCGGTGTACTGACCGGTAAAGGTATGACTTGGGGTGGTTCGATTCTCCGTCCGGAAGCTACCGGTTTCGGTGCCCTCTATTTTACGCAACACCTCCTCCACGAGGCAGGCAAGGATATCAAAGGTAAGACCGTTGCTATCTCCGGTTTCGGAAACGTAGCATGGGGCGCTGCCACAAAGGCTGTTGAGTTAGGCGCAAAAGTGGTAGCTATCTCCGGTCCGGACGGTGTAGTGGCCATTCCGAACGGTATCACTAAAGAGATGATTGACTACATGCTCGTTATGCGTGCGTCGAACCGTAATAAGGTGCAAGATATGGCGGATAAGTTCCCGAAACTCTGTCAGTTTACGGCGGACAAGAAAGCGTGGTCTATCCCGTGCGATATCGCTCTTCCATGTGCGTTCCAGAATGAGCTGAGCGAAGATGATGCAAAAGAACTGAAAGCGAACGGTTGCTGGTGTTGCTGTGAGGTAAGTAACATGGGATGCCAACCGGGTGCAATCCATTTCTTCCAATCGAACGGTGTGCTCTTTGCCCCGGGCAAAGCCGTCAACGCGGGTGGAGTAGCAACCTCCGGTCTTGAGATGACTCAGAACGCAGAACACCTCAGTTGGAAAGCTGAAGAGGTCGATGACCGTCTCCACCATATCATGCAGTCGATCCACGAACAATGCGTCAAGTTCGGTCGTCAGGCCGACGGACATATCGACTACGTCAAGGGCGCCAACATCGCCGGATTTATGAAGGTTGCAACCGCAATGCTTGAACAGGGGATCATTTGATCCAGCTGTTCAAGGTGATTATCATGGAACAGGGGATCATCTAAGAATACCGACGGTCAGCCGACGGTCAACCGACAGTCAAGGCTAACGTCGTACTAAGGTCGCTATAACAAAAAAGTAATTATGTACAACGATTTTCAGAAACATCTGCAGCAGACTTTGCAAGAGATCAAAGATGCTGGTTTATATAAGAACGAGCGCGTGATTATCACGCCGCAATCCTCCGGTATCGCTGTCGAAGGAGGCCAGGAAGTGATTAACTTCTGTGCGAATAACTACCTTGGTTTGGCGGATAATAAAGAACTTATCGAGGCCGCTAAAGCTCGCATGGACGCGCGTGGATATGGAATGGCGTCCGTACGTTTCATCTGCGGTACGCAGGATACGCATAAAGAGCTCGAACGTGTCATCTCCGATTTCTTTGGTACCGAGGATACCATCCTCTATGCCGCATGTTTTGATGCGAATGGTGGTCTGTTTGAACCGCTTCTGACCGAAGAGGATGCCATTATCTCTGATGCTCTCAACCATGCATCGATCATCGACGGTGTGCGTCTTTGTAAGGCGGTGCGTTACCGTTATGCGAACGGCGATATGGCGGATCTCGAAGAGAAACTAAAAGAGGCACAGGCACAACGTTTCCGTATCATCGCGACGGACGGTGTCTTCTCGATGGACGGTAACGTCTGTCCGCTGGATAAGATTTACGAACTGGCGCAGAAATACAATGCCCTCGTCATGGTGGATGAGTCGCACTCTGCCGGTGTCGTAGGTAAAACCGGACACGGTGTGACCGAATTGTATAACATGCGCGGCAAGATTGAGATTATCACCGGTACGCTCGGCAAAGCCTTTGGTGGCTCGGTAGGTGGTTTCACAACAGGTAAGAAAGAGATCATCGATCTCCTTCGTCAGCGTAGCCGTCCGTATCTCTTCTCGAACTCGATTCCGCCGATGATTGCGGCGGCGGGTATCAAGACCTTCGAGATCCTCACGCGTTCCAACGAACTGCAAGATCGTCTGCACGAGAATACGGCTTACTTTGTAGAACGCATGAAAGCAGCGGGTTTCGACATCAAGCCGACGCAGTCCGCTATCTGTGCGGTCATGCTCTATGATGCCAAACTCAGTCAGGTGTTTGCGGCCGAACTGCAGAAAGAAGGCATCTACGTCACCGGTTTCTATTACCCGGTCGTACCGAAGGGTCAGGCGCGTATCCGCGTACAGGTTTCTGCCGCTCACACACGCGAACAATTGGATAAGTGTATTGCCGCCTTTACGAAGATTGGCACGAAACTTGCTGTACTGAAAACTAAATGCTAAAAACTGAACGCGAATGAAAGCATTAGTAAAGAAATATGCCGAACCGGGTATCTGGATGGAAGATGTCCCGACGCCGGAGATGGGAGTCAATGACGTGATCATTAAGGTCACGAAAGCGGCTATCTGCGGTACCGACCTGCACATGTATAAATGGGATGAGTGGTCGCAGGCGCACTGCAAACCGCCTTACACCATGGGCCATGAGTTCGTGGGGATCGTAGCGGACTGCGGTCCCGGTGTGCGGAACTTCAAGATAGGCGACCGTGTCACGGCCGAAGGACATATCACCTGCGGACACTGCCGTAACTGCCGACGTGGCATGGGCCATGTGTGCGAGAATACAATTTCGCTCGGTATCATGGGACGTGACGGTTGTTTTGCGGAGTTCGTATCCGTGCCCGAATCAAATGTGGTGAAAGTGCATCCGCAGATCCCCGATGATTTTGCGGCGATCATGGATCCCTTTGGTAACGCGACACACACCGCTTTGGCCTTTCCGTTGCTCGGCGAAGATGTCCTCATTACCGGCGCAGGCCTCATCGGCACGATGGCAGCAGGTATTTGCCGGTACGCGGGCGCGAAGAATATCGTTGTGACGGATATTAATCCGCTTCGTCTGGAGATTGCCAAGAAAATGGGAGCAACCCTTACCGTAGATGGCTCTAAAGGGGAGACGATACAAGATGCTATGTTCCAATTGGGCATTCGTGGTTTCGATGTCGGACTCGAGATGTCAGGTGCACCTGCGGCGTTTAACGATATGATCGAACACATGTACAAGGGAGCTAACATTGCCCAACTTGGTATCCTGCCGTCCAACACCCAGGTTAACTGGTCGGATGTCATCTTCAACGCCCTCACAATAAAGGGTATCACCGGACGTCGTATGTGGGAGACCTGGTACCAGATGGAGCAGATGTTGCTTGGCGGATTGGACCTCTCGCCGGTTATTACCCACCGCTATAACTTCCGCGATTTCCAGCAAGGCTTTGATGTCATGGTCTCCGGACAGTGCGGAAAAGTATTGTTAGAATGGTAACCTCGTGATCTCGTGATCTCGTGATCTCGAAAACTAAAATAACCAAAATAATTATTAACAATGAAAAAATTTCTACTTAGCGCTCTGCTGCTGATAGGCAGCATCGCCATGAGCTCAGCCCTTACCCGTGAGGGACTGACTGAGTACAAGTTAGACAACGGCCTCACCGTCATGCTGTGGGAGGATCACGACGCACCGGATGTAACCGGTTACGTGGTGGTTCGCGCAGGTGCAGTCGATGAACCGGCCGAGTACACAGGTCTTGCTCACTACCTGGAGCACATGCTCTTCAAAGGTACACAAAAAATCGGTGCCCTCGATTGGGAGGCAGAGAAACCGATTTACGATTCGATCATTGCCCTCTACGACCAGTATAGCGAGGCAACCGATCCGAAGGTACGTGAGGAACTTGCAACCCAAATCAACGAGTGCTCCATGCGTCAGGCGAAGATCTCGTCCCTTGAGGACTTCTTCGTGCTGCTTGACCTTATCGGTGCAGAAGGTGTCAACGCCTATACGTCCTATGACCTTACGGCATATCACAACTCCTTCCCTGCTGCGGAGATGTACCGTTGGTTGACCATCTTCTCCGATCGTCTCATTAACCCTGTCTTCCGTACTTTCCAGGCAGAGTTGGAGAACGTATTCGAGGAGTATAACATGTACGCTAATGATCCTTCGTCGCAAGCGCAGAAGCAATTGATGGCAGATATGTTCAAAGGTTGCCCGTACGAGCGTGACGTGATCGGTAAACCCGAGCACCTCAAGAACCCGCGTCTGTCCAAACTGATCGAGTTCTACAACACCTGGTACGTGCCGAACAACATGGCGCTTATCATCGTCGGTGACTTCGATACCGAGACCACCAAACCGATGATTGCTGAGACCTTCGGTCGTCTGCAACCTCATGAGTTGCCCGAACGTCCTTCTTATCCGGAGGTTTCCTTCGAAGGCAACCCGACCAAGCACTATAACCTCGGTTACAACCCTGAGTTGTTCCTGGTTTATAATGGTGTGAAGGAGGGTGATCCGGATCAAGAAGTTTTGGATTTTATCGAATTGTTATTGAATAACGGTAGCATTGGTGTTTTGGATAATTTATCAATCAAAGGTGACGTATCTTCGATTGGTGTGTACATGGACTCCCGTCGTAACTCAGGTCGTATCATTGTGGAGGCTGTGCCATACTACGATGCTAACCAGCAAATGTTTGAGTCCGACGCACAGACCAAATCCCTTATCATGCGTGAGTTGGATAAGATCAAACGAGGAGATATCTCGGATGAACTGATCACAAATGTGAAACGTCTGTACTCTGAAATTGAGATGCAAGTGAATGAAAGACCGTCCAGCAAGTTGAATTTGTTGGTTGATGCTTTCACTTATGGCAAATCGCTCGATGACGAGATCGCTTATTATGATCGTATTCAAAATCTCACCAAAGAGGAGATCGTACGCGTAGCAAAGAAATATTTCGATGCTCCCTATATGACCATTTCCTTCGACGAGGCTACCAAGTCTTGGAAAGCGAACCCGCTCCCAAAACCCAATATCAAACCGGTAGAGCCTTCGCATGAGGAAACAGATTACGCTCGTATGTTCAAGCAATTACCGAGAGGTGAACAAACATTGACCTTTAATAACTTCAGCGATGTACAAGTAGCGAATATTGCTGATAATGTGACGCTTCATTATACGCCGAACACGAAGAATAACCTCTTTACCCTTACGCTTCGTTATGGTATCGGTGAGCACGAAATGCCTTTGTTGCCGTACGCGACTGCTTTGATGAGCAATGCCGGTATCATGGGTAGCCCTGCGTTGGAAGGAAAAGACTTCAACGTCAAAATGATGGAACTGGGCGGCGATGTTTCCTATGCCTGCGATGATTCGTACTTCTATATTAGTATTTGGGGCTTGGATGAAAACATGGATAAGATCATGAACTTGGTTACACGCCAGTTGTTGATGCCGTACCTCGAGCAGAAACAGTTGGATAACATCAAGGGTGGTGTCTTTTACGATCGTCTGAGTCGTCAAAAACGTACGGCTGTGCAGAAGTCCGCACTCCTTGCTTATGCGCTCTACGGCAAGAAATCGCCGTATCTCGACGAAGTACCGTTTGCCGATATCTGGCAACTCGGTCTGCCGCGCGTTCAGTCGCTCATCGCACAGGCTCGTGAGTACGCACTCGACGTCTTCTACTGCGGTACACTGCCGAAAGAGAAGCTCATCGCTAACCTGCCGTTGACCGAAGGTATGAAGCCGTCCAACTCACCGTTCGTTCAGGATCGTCAGTCGTACGACAAGCCGACCGTACTCTTCTTGCCGAATAGCAATGTACAGCAGGCAGATATCTATTTCTACATCAACGGTCGTCCGTACGACATCGCTTCGGATGTGCAGTCTGACGCCTTCAACCAGTATATGTCCGGTGGTTTCACAGGTCTGATCATGTACGAGATCCGTGAGAAACGTTCGATGGCTTATACCGCTTATGGTGTGGACAGAACCGCTCAACTCCCGGGTAAAGACTGCTTCTTCTACGGTTACATCGGAACGCAGAGTGACAAGGTGGTTGACGCGATCAGCACCTATATGGATATTCTGACCGACATGCCGAAAGACTCGACCAACCTCGTAGCACTCAAGGCTGCCCTCAAGCAAGCTGGTCAGACGGCTAAACCCTCTATGCGTGGTAAAGCGCAGACCTTTGAGTACTGGAAACTCCTTGGCTACAAGGACGATCCCGCTAAGATCAATGCCGATGCTATCGACAACCTGACGTTCGCCGAGATCGAGAAGTTCTATGAGGATAACATCAAGGGCAAACCGGTTACTGTCATCCTCATGGGCGATCCCAAGAAGATCGACCTCAAGGCTATCCAGACCAAATTGGGCTGTAAGGTAACGAAAGTGTCCACAACGAAACTGTTCAACGACACGCAAGAGTTGATGGATGCCGTTATGCCTGCGGGCGCTTATTAATATGCATCGTTCCGGATTTGTAAATATCGTGGGTAACCCCAACGTGGGGAAATCAACCCTGATGAACGCGTTGGTGGGGGAGCGCCTTTCGATTATCACATCGAAGGCGCAAACCACCCGCCATCGTATTCTCGGTATCGTCAACGGCGAGGACTTCCAGATGGTCTATTCGGATACTCCGGGAGTCCTCAGCCCGAACTACCGGCTTCAGGAGAAAATGTTGGAGTTCTCCCGCTCGGCACTCGTAGATGCCGACGTCCTTCTGTACGTCACCGACGTCACCGACTCGGCCGATCGCAATGCAGACTTCCTGACCAAAGTCAAACACATGGCTTCCGCGGGCACGCGCGTGTTCCTTATAATTAATAAGATAGACCTCACGACCCAAGAGACCCTCGAGTCCCTTGTTGCTTTCTGGCATAACCAATTGCCCGAAGCCGAGATCTTCCCCATCTCCGCCCAAGAGCGTTTCGGCGTGGCGCAGCTCTTCGATGCCATCAAAGACGCCCTGCCCGAAGGACCTGCGTTCTTCCCAAAAGATCAGCTTACTGACAAGTCCGAGCGTTTCTTTGTCAACGAGATCATCCGCGAGAAGATCCTCACCAACTACGACAAAGAGATCCCGTACTCTGTCGAGGTCGAAGTGGAGTCCTTCATCGAGGAAGACGATATCATTCGTATCTCCGCAGTCATATACTGCGAACGCGACTCGCAAAAGGGTATTATCATCGGCAAAGCCGGTTCAGCCCTCAAGCGGGTAGGGAGCCAGGCTCGCAAAGAGATCGAGGACTTCTTCCAGAAACAAGTCTTCCTCCAACTCTTCGTCAAAGTGGACCGCGACTGGCGCTCCTCCACCTCCCGCCTTAAGCACTACGGCTACGATCTGTCATGACACGCCGCATGGAATAACCGGGTGTCGAGCCTCTCGACCTGCCAATTTGGCAGGTTTTTTTATATGGCATAGTATTTGTCATTTCTATGGTGAACTAGGCCGTCTAGAAAATCTAGGACGTCTAGGAAATCTAGAAAATTTAAAAAGAAAGGAACTATACTATGTCTAAGATTATTGGAATTGACCTCGGTACCACGAACTCGTGTGTAGCCGTAATGGAGGGTAACGAACCGATCGTTATCGCAAACGCTGAAGGTAAACGTACTACTCCTTCTGTAGTCGGATTTATTGAGGGCGGTGAGCGTAAAGTAGGTGACCCTGCTAAACGTCAAGCAATCACAAACCCGACCAAAACTATCTATTCGATCAAGCGTTTCATGGGTGAGACCTACGATCGCTTGCAATCTGAGATCGCCCGCGTTCCTTATAAAGTAACCAAAGGCGACAACAACACCCCGCGTGTGGACATCGACGGACGTCTCTATACCCCGCAGGAGATCTCGGCCATCATCCTTCAAAAGATGAAAAAGACCGCTGAGGACTACCTCGGTCAAGAGGTTACCGAAGCTGTCATCACAGTGCCGGCATACTTCAACGACTCGCAACGTCAGGCTACTAAGGAAGCCGGTGAGATCGCAGGACTCAACGTACGTCGTATCGTCAACGAGCCGACTGCAGCTGCCCTGGCTTACGGCCTTGACAAGTCGAACAAAGATATGAAGATCGTTGTCTTCGACTGCGGTGGTGGTACCCACGATGTTTCTGTCCTCGAGTTGGGCGACGGTGTGTTCGAAGTAAAAGCAACCGACGGTGATACCCACCTCGGCGGTGACGATTTCGACCATCGTATCATCGATTGGCTCGTTCAGGAGTTCAAAAACGAGAACGGCGGTGCCGATCTGAGCAAAGACCCGATGGCTATGCAGCGTCTGAAAGAGGCTGCAGAAAAGGCTAAGATCGAGCTCTCGTCTGCTACGACCACGGAGATCAACCTCCCGTATATCATGCCGGTAAACGGTGTTCCTGCACACTTGGTAAAGACCCTGACACGTGCTAAATTCGAGCAACTCATCGACGATCTGATCCAGCGTACCATCGCTCCGTGCCGCACGGCCCTCGAGCATGCCGGATTGAAGACCTCCGATATCGACGAGATCATCCTCGTAGGTGGTTCGACACGTATCCCGGCTATCCAGGATGCTGTACAGAAATTCTTCGGTAAGGCTCCGTCGAAGGGCGTTAACCCGGACGAGGTAGTAGCCGTAGGTGCAGCTATCCAGGGCGGTGTCCTCACCGGTGACGTCAAGGATGTCCTCCTGCTCGATGTAACCCCGCTGAGCCTTGGTATTGAGACCATGGGCGGTGTCATGACCAAGATGATCGAGGCCAACACCACTATCCCGACCAAGAAAACCGAGACCTTCACGACCGCTGTGGATAACCAGCCGTCTGTAGAGATCAAAGTCCTCCAAGGTGAGCGTCCGATGGCGGCACAGAACAAGCAGATCGGTATCTTCCACCTCGATGGAATCATGCCTGCACGTCGTGGCGAGCCGCAGATCGAAGTGACCTTCGATATCGATGCGAACGGTATCCTTAATGTGACTGCCAAGGACAAAGCTACCGGCAAGGAGCAGAAGATCCGTATCGAAGCATCGTCCGGTCTGTCTGACGACGAGATCAAGCGAATGAAAGCCGAGGCAGAAGCCAATGCCGAGGCCGATAAGAAGGCCAAAGAGCAGGCTGACAAACTCAACAAGGCCGACGCTACGATCTTCCAGACCGAGAAACAACTCGCTGAACTTGGCGATAAGATCCCGGCTGACAAGAAAGCACCGATTGAGGCAGCACTCAAGAACCTCAAAGAGGCTTACGAGAAACGTGACGCCGACGAGTGCGAGAAGTACAACAACGAGTTGATGTCTGCTTTCCAAGCCGCTTCTGCTGAGATGTACGCAGCTCAACAGCAAGCTCAGCAAGGCCAAGCCGGCCCGCAACAAGGCCCGACAAACGGTCCTACCGACAACGGCTCCAACGGCCCCACCGCTGAGGATGTCGACTTCGAAGAAGTCAAGTAAAATTCAATGAATTTTAATAAAAAGTGGCATGTGCTATTGCACATGTCATTTTTTTTGTGTACCTTTGCGCAAAAATTAGAGTCATTATGAAAAACAATGTTTTTGCCGGCGCATTGATCGCTGTGGGGCTTTTCTTTGCAGGCCTCTTCATCTATCTGGGAATTAATAATTTTGCTTCCAAAGACCGCGTGGTCTCCGTCAAAGGTCTCAGCACGCGCGAAGTGGAAGCGGACTATGCCGTTTGGCCGCTTGCTTATGCATGGAGCGGAAACGATCTGCCCTCGCTCTATAGCCAGTTGGAGCGTGTTACGGAGCGGGTTAAGAAACATCTCCTCTCCCTGGGATTCGAGGAGTCGGATATCCGTCAAGGTGCTATCTCCGTCGAGGATAACTGGTCGAACTACTACGGCGAACGTCGTCCGGAGTATAAATACACGCTCTCGTCTTCCCTCATCGTTTCGACGAACAAAGTGCAACTGGTCGTGGCTTCTCAAGGCAAAGAAGCGGAAATGCTCAAAGAAGGAATTATTGTCAAGACAGAGTCCTGGAACCTCGATTACCAGTTCAACGGCCTGCCAGAACTCAAGCCTTCTATGATCGAAGAGGCTACCCAAAACGCACGTGTCGTAGCGCAGAAATTTGCGGATGACGCGCAATGTTCGCTCGGTTCTATCCGTCGTGCCAATCAAGGTCAGTTCTCCATCGAGTCCGATGAGTACCAACCCTGGGTCAAACATGTCCGCGTAGTAACCACCGTTGATTATTTCCTCAATTAAAACTGTCTGATTTTGGTATGAAAAAGATTCTGTTTATAGCCCTTTTGATTTGGGCGAACCTCTCTGCTTGGGCAGCCCTTCCGGACGTAATGCTCCGCGATATCAACGGCCACGAAATCAGCGTAGCCTCCCTTGCACAAACTGGTAAACCGGTGATCATCTCTTTCTTCGCAACCTGGTGTAAACCCTGTATGCGCGAACTCAAAGCGGTGCACGAACTCTATCCCGATTGGCACGACGACCTTGGCGTAGAGATGTATATTGTCTCGGTCGATCAGGCGCAGGATAGCCACAAAGTGAAACCCCTCGTGGACGGAAACGGCTGGGAGTACCACGTGCTGCTGGACCCCAACGGTGCCTTCAAACGTGCGATGAACGTACAGTCCATCCCGCACATGTTCATCTTGGATCGCAAGGGCAACATCGTCTATAACCACGTCGGCTATACGGACGGCGATGAGGATTCGATTCGCAAATATCTTAAGTAGTCTGGCTCTTTGCCTGCTGCTCCTTACTCCTTCGGCCCTCGCTGCTGACACCACCTATGTCAGCGGTGCGGTGCAGCATGACGGTTTGTTGGAGTATAAGCCTTGGCATTACGGCTCTAACTCCTATTTGGACTTCTCCGTCCATTATATCAACGACTCGAATACACACCATTTCAAGTCCTTACAGGCGACCACACGCCTCGAAATGACGCAATGGCCCTTGCCCGGTTATGACGCTTCTTTTGCCGGTCACGGCATAGGGCATCTGAGTGTGGAGGCAAGTTTCGATTTCGGCCAGTTTACGGTTGGCGATGTCTATGCCCAGTTTGGTTCTGGACTCATTCTCAACCTCTACGAGGATCGTTTCCTGGGTATCGACGGTGCGTTACGTGGCGCAAAAATAGACCTCCAGCCCTACAAAGGCATTCATCTCACGGCCATCGGTGGCAAGCAGCGTCGCTTCTGGAACTGTTACTCGGATCGTGCCTGGGGATGGAACTACACCCGCGACGCCGTGCTCGGTGCGGACCTCGAACTGCATATCGAGCAGTGGTCTTCCCGCTTGCAGGAACTGGATATGAACCTTATGATCGGTGGCAGTTACGTATCCAAATACGAACATTTTGACTCTATTTTTATTACCACCAACAACGCCCAGTACATCTATAACCTGCCTTTGTGGGTCGGAGCCGGTGACGTCCGGGCGAACTGGCAGTACAAAGGCTGGGACGTGCTTGTCGAATATGCCTACAAGGCCAATGACCCCTGTGATGACAATAACTACAGTTATCGTCCCGGCGAGGCCTTACTCGCTTCGCTCAGTTACTCTCGCAAAGGGCTCTCGGTGCTGGCGCAGTTCAAACGCTCGTATAACATGGCTTTCCGTTCCTCGCGCAGACATGTCGGTAACACCGGACTGGAGGGTAGGTTGAATCTCCTTCCTGTCTTCGGACGCCAACATACCTACGCGCTTGCGGCTTTGAACCAGTACGCTACGCAGTATGTCAGCGGTGAGTACGGTTTCCAAACCGAAGTGCGCTATACCTGGCCGCGAAAGACCAAGATGGGTGGCCGTTACGGTACGACCCTGGCACTCTCCGCCTCGCATATACGTGGTCTTACCGCTGCCGAAGGGGAGTATTACACCGATATCAATTTGGAACTCAACAAGCGCCTCTCCAAGAACTGGTGGTTCAACGCCATGCTCATGTATCAGACGGTTAACCACACGGTGGTTGAGGGGAAAGGTGGACTTATGCGGGCCGGAATAGCGGTGGTTGAAGCCCGGGTGCGCGTGAACGATAACATCTCCATGCGTGGCGAGTTGCAATACCTCTACACCCCGCATTATGAGGGGCAGTACCTCTTTGCCCTCTATGAACTCAGTCTCTACCGCTGCCTCATGCTGAGCGGCGAATATATGTACAATATCGGTCATGCACCTTCGGCATCCAAGGACCATTTCTTTACCGCCGCGGCAACCTATACCAACGGCGCCCATCGGCTTCAATTAGGTTATACCAAAACCAAAGAAGGATTTAACTGTACCGGTGGTGTTTGCCGCTATGTACCCCGACAACAAGGCTTATGCGTAAGTTATTCATTTACATGGTGATCCTAAGTCTCTGCGCGTGCGAAGTGATCCACGAAGCCGATCGACTGATACCCGTTCCGCTGCCGATAGCGAACGGGCGTAAGCACGTGCTTCTGGAGTTCACCGGCTTCAAATGTATGAATTGTCCTACGGCAGAAGAGAAAGCCGCTTCGTTGCAAGCTTTGTACGGCGAGAACCTCATTGTCATTGCCTTGCATCCCGCTTCAAACCATTTTACGCAAGGTGCCGCAGAATACGATTACACCTGTCCCGAAGCCGATAGTATTTACCGCTTTATGGGCGGCACGGAAACAACACCTTTCCCGACGGGAAATATTGATATACAGCCTACCGAGAATGGCTATTTAATCGACCCCGTAGAGTGGGGCGCACGGCTGAATACCGTGATGGCAGATACCCTTATAGACCCAAACACCCCACATCAAATCTCCTATTGGCTCGTCGAAGACAGTGTCCTTGGTGCGCAACTGATGCCCCCCGATGGATCGATAAACATGAACTATTACCACCGGCATGTCTTGCGTGCGATTTCCAATGAACCCTTTGAGCAGATACCCGAGAAATGCAACCCCGCGCATTGCTCCGTGGTGACTATTTATACCGATATAAACAATAAACAGATACTACAAGCTTATGAAAATCCTTTTGATCTTAGCACTCATCCTTAGAGTAAACGGTTACGAAGTTCCTGCTGAAGGCATGGATACGATTATTACGGACGCTCCCATTAACCCGCTGACCGGAAAACCACTCATGTCGTTGGATGGCTCCTTAGAGACCTCGAATCCCTTGACGGTCACGATCACCCGTTCCCAGGCGGGGATCAACGATGAGTTCTGTTGCGCCGGACATTGTACCGCAGGTAACAAGCAGACGTCCGAGACACTTTCCTTCAACCCGGGCGGCGAGACGACCTGGTTCATTCATTACACACCTGCACCTGACTCGGATATTCAAGTGACGTACCTCTTCTCCGATGGTATTGACAGCCGCGAACTGCGCGTACACTATACCTACGAAGGGCAGGGGGTGGAAACAATCACCAATCACCTATCACCAATCACCCGTAAATACATCCGCAACGGTATCCTATATATCGAATATAATAATTCCATTTATCATTTATAAGTATGAAAAAGATTAGTTTTTTTTCCCTTTTGGGTATCATCGCACTCACTCTGTTCGCTTGCGAAAACAAACAAGCGGCGAACAATGAACAGCAGCCCGCTCAACAGGAAGAAACGATTCCTGCTTCTTTCCCTCGCAAACACCTCATCGAGGAATTTACTTCGCAGTACTGTGGCTACTGTCCCTACGGCATGGACTTTGTCCATGATTTCATGAGCAAGGACTCCAACTACATACTCGTCCTTCACCATGCCGGTTTCCAGGCAGATAATTTTACGATTAAGGAAAGTTCCAAGACTTCTTCAACCTTGAAGGTTGCCGGTGCACCGAATGTAGCGATCGATCGTGTAAAAACGACCTATATGGACGAGGATGTGAAAAAAGAAGTCTCTGAAACGGTCTTCCATCCGTACTATTTGTCTCATTTGGATCTTACGCAGTATGCGGATACTACCTACGCTTCTGTCAACATTAAGAACACGTATGACCCTGCAACCCGCCAACTTACAGTGATCGTTTCCGGTGTTGTAATACCCAAGGACCATCCGGAGCTCAACCTCTCTATCTTCATCAAAGAGTCCGGTATGATTGACATTCAGGCCGATTATATCCAGACTAAAAACGGTTGGAAGGAGTTCCGCCATACCGATGCCGTGCGTGAATATCTCACGGAATTCAAGGGAAATCAACTCACTATGCTTGATGATCACCACTACGAACTGCAGTATATGACTGTACTGAATGAGAAGTGGGTGGCTGATAACTGTATGGTTGTTGCTTTCCTGGGTGAAGCGTTCCAACCGGTTATTCAGGTAGCGGAACAACCGGTTGTTGCCGGAACCAAGGGTGGGGCAGACATCCAACACGGCGGAATCACCAAATACTAATTCGAGCACATGCGTGCGTACACGCGTTCCTTATATATACACACGTGCAGATGTGTATTAAAAGGCCTCTTTCACTCCGAAAGGGGCTTTTTTCGTAAAACACCCCAAAATACTCCTAAAAACCATAAAAAATTAAATCCCTTATTTTCAAGCATTTATGAAAAAAGTGCATTTTTTTTGCATTTTTTTTGCAATAAAATTTGGTCAGTTCAAAAATTTGTAGTACCTTTGCATCCGCTTTCGCTCAAAAATGGGGCACGCCCCAAAAGAGCACAAGAAATGATCTTTGAAAAGATGTCTATTCATAACAAGATTGTAGTACAAGAACAAAAATTAAAAATTTGAATTTTGAAATTTGAAATTTGAAATTTGAATTTGGTTCCCGAAAAATTCTACACTTGATAAATCGATTATTCTGAGCTATCTTATAAATTTCTTTTTTACAACGAAGAGTTTGATCCTGGCTCAGGATGAACGCTAGCGACAGGCCTAACACATGCAAGTCGAGGGGCAGCGCGGGAGAAGCTTGCTTTTCCTGGCGGCGACCGGCGCACGGGTGCGTAAC
>Ga0256405_10000809_pt1 | contig 96297 bp, 86 predicted proteins | sample RumenRJG_02DNA_FD_189096 | JGI IMG/M metagenome (GOLD analysis project Ga0256405, IMG submission 189096) | Bovine rumen microbial communities from Lethbridge, Alberta, Canada - RJG_02 | ecosystem: Host-associated > Mammals > Digestive system > Stomach > Rumen | place: Canada: Alberta...
GAGTGAAGATAATAATATTGTTAAAGCTGTTAAAAATGAAACAATAGGAACACATATTAAGTTTTAAATAGGAGGTACATATGGATAATTTATTTTTAGAAATTGCTCAAGAAAAAATGGATAAAGCTTTGCAAGCATTCAATTCTAATTTAACTAAAGTTAGAACTGGTAGAGCTAATCCTAATATGTTAGATGGAATTATGGTTGATTATTATGGTTCACCAACACCTATTAATCAATTAGCATCTGTTTCTATTCAAGAAGGTAAAACTATTGCTATTAAACCTTTTGATAGAAATGTTGTAAAAGATGTAGAAAGAGCTATCAATACATCTGATTTAGGGCTTCCTGTACAAAATGGTGGTGATATTTTAAGAGTTACTGTGCCAGCTTTAACAGAAGAAACTAGAAAAGGTTTCTGTAAAGATGTTGATAAGATGGCAGAAGATGCAAAAGTTCAAATTAGAAATATTAGAAGAGATGCTAATGATGATATTAAGAAAGATAAAACTATCCCTGAAGATATTTCTAAATCATTCTTAGAAGATATTCAAAAAGCTACTGATAAAGCTATTGAAAAAATCGAAGAATACGCAAAAGAAAAACAAAAAGAAATAATGACCATCTAATGAACAATCTGAATCACTTAGCAATCATTATGGATGGCAATGGTCGCTGGGCTAAACAAAATAAGCTTCCACGTAGTGCTGGACATTATAAAGGTGTAGAAGTACTTCGTAACATAACTATTTATGCTAATAAGTTAGGCATTAAGTGCCTAACTGTTTATGCATTCTCTACCGAGAATTGGAAAAGATCTTTAGAAGAAGTAAATTATATTATGTCTTTACCTAAAATATTCTTTTCCAAATACATTAAAGAATTAATGGATAATAATGTACGCATTATGATAATAGGTGATAGAGATAAGATTCCTAGTGAAACTATAAAGGTTATTGATGAAGCGATAGAAACTACATCAAAAAATACTGGATTAATATTAAACTTCGCATTTAATTATGGATCTAGAGATGAAATAGTTAAAGCTTGTAAAAAATATGCTTTAGATTATAAAGATGGTTTAGTTGATGATTTAGATGAAGAAACATTTAGTAATTATTTATATACAAAGGATCTACCAGAAGTAGATTTATTAATTAGAACTGGAAATGAAATGCGTTTATCTAATTTCCTTTTATATCAATTAGCTTATTCTGAATTTGTGGTTATTGATACCTTATGGCCTGATTTTAATAATGATGTTTTAGATAAATGTATTGAAGAATATAATTCAAGAAAACGTAATTTTGGAGGCAGAGATGAAACAAAGAATAATTAGTTCGATTATTATTGTCTTGCTTACTGTGATTAGCGTTTTATATGGAGGATATGTTTTAAAAGCAGCCTTAGCTTTTATTGGTTTATATGGGACTTATGAAATTGTAATGATGCTTAAAAAACAATTCAATCTTAAGTTATATATTCCTATGGCCTTAGCTATAATGCTTTTATTATTCTATCCATTTAATAGAGTCGCAATTATTTTAATTGAAATGTTATTACTTTTAACTATTGCAGTATTTGATGAAGAAATACATTTTATAGATATTGCGGTAGTTTTTTTTATGTCGACATTAATAGGTTTTAGTTTAAACTTTGCTAGTGGTATTGAAGCTAGAGATAAATGGATGCTAGGATATGTTATTTTAAATTGTTATGTAACTGATTCCTTTGCATATTTAGTGGGTTTGAAATTTGGTAAACACAAACTAATAGAAAGAATTTCTCCTAAAAAGACTATTGAAGGGGCAATAGGTGGATGGTTATTTGGTTTTATTGTTTCTTATTTATATTCTACTTTCTTCAAATTCTTTGGTATGGAATCTATTTTCTTTATAATATCTTCACTATTATTACCTATAGTTTGTCAAATAGGTGATTTAGTGTTCTCGATGATTAAAAGAAAGTATGAAATTAAAGATTTTTCTAATTTAATACCAGGACATGGAGGAATTTTAGATAGATTTGATTCTAATATCTTCTCGATTATATTTTTTGGAGTGTTATTATCATTATTATGAAAAGATTAATTTTAATGGGAGCTTCTGGTTCTATTGGAAGCCAAGCTATAGATATTATTAAAGCACATAAAGATCAACTAGATTTAGTTGGTGTTTCTGTTGGGCATAATATTGATTATTTAAAAGAGATTTTAAATGATTTTGATTTGAAATATGTCTATACTATTAAAGCTAATAATGATTTAGTTTATAAATATCCTAATATTAAATTCTTCTATGGTGATAATGGTCTAGAAGAAATGGCTAAATTAAATGATTATGATTTATTAGTGAATGCTTTAGTAGGCTTTGTGGGATTTAAGCCAACTTTGACAGCTATTCAAAATAGAAAAGATATTGCCTTAGCTAATAAAGAAACTTTAGTAGCAGGTGGAAAGATTATAAATGAAGCAATTGAAGAATATAAAGTAAATTTATATCCTATAGATTCTGAACATGCCGCAATACTTCAATGTTTAAAAGGACACAATATTGAAGATGTTAAAAGATTGATTATAACTGGCTCTGGTGGTGCTTTTAGAGATTTAAGTAGACAAGAATTAAAAAATGCGACTCTTGAAAAAGCTTTAAAACATCCTGTATGGAACATGGGTGCAAAAATAACTATTGATTCAGCAACAATGATGAATAAGGGTTTTGAAGTAATAGAGGCACATTATTTATTTAATATTCCTTATGAAAAGATTGATGTAATATTACATAGTCAATCGATGGTACATTCAATGGTTGAATATAATGATGGTTCTATAATTGCTCAAATTGGTACACCTGATATGCATCTAATGATTAAATATGCGCTTTTATATCCAAGACATCTATATGATGATAAAACACAATATTTAGATTTAGATAATTTAACTAGCTTAAATTTTAAAAAGATGGATTATCAAAGATATCCTTTAGTAAAACTAGCTAAGCAAATAGGTCAATATGAAGGTAATTTTGGTTCAATCTTAATTGGTGCAAATGATGAAGCTGTAAATCTTTTCTTAAAAGAAAGAATACAATTTATTGAAATTGAAAAATATATCTTTGAAACTTTGAAGAATGCTCATTATATAAAAGATCCTACAGTTGAACAAATCATATCTTCACATAAATGGGCAAAAGAATACGTAGATAATTTATGGGCTAATTCATAGCCCATATTTATATATAAGTGATATAATTTTAGGGATGGAAATTTTAAGAAATCTTATTTTATTTGCGATACTATTATCTGTTATCGTATCTATACATGAATTTGGACATTTAGTTGCTGCAAAGTTTTTTAATGTATATTGTCAAGAATACTCTATAGGTATGGGTCCTAAGTTATTCTCATTTAAAGGAAAAGAAACTGAGTATTCTTTAAGAGCACTTCCTTTAGGTGGTTTTGTAGCTATGGCTGGAGATAGTGATAATTCACTTGAAACAAAAGTTGATGATTCAAATCTACCAGCAGAAAGAACTCTTACAGGTATAGCTAAATGGAAAAGAGTAATTGTGATGCTTGCGGGCATATTTATGAATATTGTTTTAGCGATACTTATTTATTCTTTAATAATCCTACATTCTGGTACATATGTAGTATCAAGTAAACCTGAAATTACTATAATACAAGAAAATTCTCCTGCAGCTATTGCTGGTTTAAAACAAGGTGATATTGTAACTAATGTTGCATTTGAAAATGGTTTATCAATATCTCCTGAATCTTATATGGAACTAATTCAATTTACTTCTGCATATGATGGAAATGGTCCTTGGAGCTTAACAGTATTAAGAAATAATGAATCTGTTGAAGTAAAAGTAAATCCTGAATATGATGCTGAAGAAAACAGATATTTAATAGGAATAGGTTTTTCCAATGCTGCTGTTGAAACAGTTGATGTGAATATCTTTAATTGTTTTAAATATGGTTTTGAATACACATTCTTTATCTTAAAACTTACTTGGTCATCATTTATGTCTTTATTTAAAGGTATGAATTTAAATAGTTTAAGTGGACCTGTAGGAATATATTCTACTGTTTCTGAAGCTGCAAGTTTAGGTCCTGAATATTACTTTCAATTAATGGCAATGATTTCAGTAAATGTAGGTGTTGTGAATGCATTACCATTACCTATATTTGATGGAGGTAGGGTATTAATAGTTTTAATAGAGGCTATTATAAGAAGACCATTATCACAAAAGGCTCAAAATTTAGTTATGTCTGCATCAATGATTGTGTTATTATTCTTAATTATTTTTGTGACATATAATGATATTTTTAGATTAATAGGAGGCTAAATGAAAATACTTGTTACTGGTGGTACAGGATATATTGGTTCACATACTTGTGTTGAATTAATTAATTCTAAACATGAGGTTGTGATTGTAGATAATTTATATAATTCTAGTGAAAGTGTTTTAGATTCAATTGAGACGATTACTAATACTCGTCCTAAGTTTTATAAAATTGATATTTTAGATTATGAAAAATTAGAAAAAGTATTTAAAGATAATAAGTTTGATGCAGTTATTCATTTTGCAGGATTAAAGGCTGTAGGTGAATCTGTAGAAAAACCAATTGAATATTATGAGAATAATATTTCTGGTTCTTTAAATATCTATAAGTTAATGAAAAAGTATAATGTGAATAATTTAGTATTTTCATCTAGTGCTACAGTATATGGTGATGATTTTGAAGTTCCTTTTAAAGAAGAATATGGTTTTGGTACTACTACTAATCCTTATGGAACTACAAAGAAAATGAATGAAATGATCATAAGTGATATATGTGTTTCTAATAAGGATTTATCTGCAGTCTTACTTAGATACTTTAATCCTATTGGAGCACATGAATCTGGTTTAATTGGTGAAATACCTAATGGAATACCAAATAATCTACTTCCATATATCATGCAGGTAGAATCTGGTATTAGAGACCATTTAAATGTCTTTGGTGATGATTATGATACTGTTGATGGTACAGGTGTCAGAGATTATATTCATGTGGTAGATTTAGCTAGAGCCCATGTGAAAGCTATTGAGTATGCATGTAGTCATAAGGGTTGTGAAGTTATAAATATTGGTACAGGTAAAGGTTATTCAGTATTTGAATTACTTCATGCCTATGAAAAAGCATCTGGTCACAAAATCCCTTATGAAGTAGTAGATAGAAGAAAAGGTGATATCGCTACATGTTTTGCGGATACAAGAAAAGCAAAAGAATTATTAGATTTTGAAGCTGAATACGATATTGATCGTATGTGTGTAGATGCATATAGATTTATGTCTAAACTGAATAAAAAGCTATAGATAAATTTATAGATAAATAAATCGATAAAAAAGTATAAAAAGATATTGACAAATATATCAATATCTTTTATTATTTAGGTATGACAAGAAAATCTAGTGTTGGAACAATGCTTAATTCACTTGTTCCTATATCACATTTAAATCAAGGTAAGGCAGCTCAAATTATCTCTTCTTTAGGTCCAGAAGATATTAAGATCATTGTTAAAAACAATGAACCAATGGCTGCTATTATTCCTATTGCTCGTTTTTCTGAGCTTATAGAAGCTGAAGAAACACTTAAGGAGATGAAATAATGGCTAGGAATAATAAAGTTCGTATAGATAGAATAATTATTATCTTTTTATCTATTATCATCATAGTTGGTGTATTAGGTTTTGGAGTATCAAAGTTAATTGATGTTTTATTTAATAATGATAATAATCCTATTAATAATCCTGATATTGTAGATCCTAGTCCAATCAAAACAAATGAAACAACTAAAGTATCTTTAGTTGATTATCAAATCTATGAAGATGATACTGATTCATTAGGTTTTAATTTTATAATTGCGACATTAAAGTTTGAAGATGAAAACAATATTTCTTTTGATCTAGGTAATCTACAAACATCTGAAAAGATTTATTTAAACAATGTTTCTAAATATATTAATACACTTCATGAAAATGCATATAACATTGAATCTTTAAATATTGTAAATACAGTAGTATCTGATTCAAAGAATTATACATGCAACGTATTTATTCCATTTACTACTGATAGTTACTCTCTAAGATTATTAAATTCTTTAGATGCTTCAATGATTGAATTTGATTTAACTAAGAATTTAAATAATGTAACTGCAATAAAATTTGAAACTGAAAAAGATATTATTATTGGTGATACTAATGTAAGAGTATCTAAATCATATATATCTAATATGATGATGCATAATGGTGTTGAATTTGATGCGAGTGGTATGAACTACTACACATTTAATATTTATGTTGAAGAAGTTGAAGATAATGTAAAGATTATTGATGCACAATTCATACCTAATAATTCAAATGAACAATTAAAAGCTTTAAATACCCAATATCGTTCTGCAAAAGTAGATAATTGTTTAGATAAAGTACTTACAGTTGGTGAAAATGGTGCTTTATTCTTTGAAGGTTCTAGTAAGAATGAAGATAGTTTAAAAGGGTATTTAATGTTGATGTTTTCAAATAGTGATGAGTGGGTAAAGATATCTACTGTATTGGAGTAATATGAAAAAGATTATAAGTATACTATTAACATTTTGTATTAGTTTGACTTTGATTACTTCAATCAATAATTTTAAAGTACATGCGGATGAATACTCATATGGATGTAATGCAAATGAATTTGAAGTTTCATATATAAATGATGATGGTACATTCGCAAAAGTATCATGTCATTCTAATTTTAATGATGCTAAAAAAGCAATGAAACAAAATGAAGATTATGTAGTAAGATACTCTAAATCATATTCTCCTACAAGAATTGTTGCGATGAATTCAGGTTTTGCATATACATATCCTGGTAGAGGTAATTCTTCTACTATGAATTTATATCAAAATCCTAAAGCTAGAAATGATTCTAGATATAAGACTACATATGTAGCTAACCATTATGAAATGACATATTATGATACTTGTGGTCCAGAAGTATATGATATTGCAAGTAATGGTAAAGGATATATTAGAGTTACTTTAAATGGTTTTGAAGGATATACAGATCTTGAATATACTGATTTAGTTCCTCGCAAATTTATAGATAAACAAATTCCTATTTGGTTAGGTGGAAGAAACGTTTATGAGGGTGAAGGTTCTTTTAAAGTTGTTGTTCAACAAAACTATTTCCAAATAGAAAAGAATGATAATTACTACGATTTAGTATTCTATTATTATCGTGCTTATCCACAAAATGGTGTAAATGGTAATAAGGCAATGTCTGCAAAATATCGTATTGATAATGCAAAAAACTATTTAGATATGGGTATGCAGGTTGGTATTAAATATTATTCTAATGATGCAATTAATTTTTATTCAGATGTTAATTTAAAGAATAAAGTATGTACATGTTATAACTATTATGAATTTTTACCTTTAAGAACTACTACAAGTATTGCTTCAAATGTATTCGATTCATATATAAAAGATATGAAGAGTTCTTCTTCTGTATTAAGAAATCAAGGTCAAACATTCATTGATTTACAAAATGCTTATGGTGCTAATGCTTTAATAGTGTATTCTATGGCTTGTTTAGAATCAGCATATGGCACTTCAGGTTTCGCAACTGCAAGAAATAATTTATTTGGTTGGTCTGCATATGATGATTCACCAAATGATGCTTCATATTTCTCATCAGTTGAATCATGTGTTAAAGAGCAAATGGGTAGAAACTTAAATTGGTTTATGGATTTTACTAATAGTAGATACTTTGGTCCGTATGTAGGTAATAAGGGTGCTGGTATTAATGTAAAATATGCTTCTGATCCTTATTGGGGATTAAAGATAGCTTCTATTGCCTATAGTATTGATAAATATGCGAATAATTCAAATGGTAAACTTACAGATCATAATAAATATGAATTAGGATTTGTATTAGATAACTTTAATGATGTTATATATGATGCTGATACAAAATGGGATAGTTTATTCTATAAAGCAGATACTGGTGATGATGTCTTGTATTCTGGTAGATATGGTTCTCACTATCAAAAAGATTTAATTATAACAATTAATGAAGTAAATAATCGTTATAAAACTAATACAACTAATCCTATTGAAAATGGTGAATTAAATGTTGAAGATGGAGTACTTCCATATGATTGGAATAATTCAGTTGCATATTTAAATAAAGATGATGTTGTATTATTAAAAGACATTAATTTACCTAAGAATGATTATATTGATAATGCTACATTTAAACCTATTACATCTTTAAGAAACGTAAGTATTACAAATAATATTCTAAATATCAATGGTGTAGGCGTTATTGAAGGAATGAATTTTTCTAAACCAAATAATATAAGCCATGAAATAATCTTTAGAAGTATGTCTGATAATTCTAAAGTATATACATTTAAAGCCAATACAATCGACTCTAATGGTTTTACTTTATATGATGATGCTGATTATAAATATAGTGGATTTAATTTAGATTTAGATCTAAGTTCTAATCCAATACCGCTTGGTTCTTATCAAGTTGAATTACATACAAAGAACAAAGATAAAGAAGTTACATCTTATTTAAGTAGTTCTATAGTTGAATTTAGAAACAAATCTTTAACAATTAACGATTATACATATCGTATTAAAATGAATGATTACTATAATTATCGATTTGAATTAGATGTATTATCTATTCCTAACGAACTCGATATACACAGTATTCTAAAACTATCCGCAAGACCTTCGTCTATTTCAATAGATTCGATAAAGTTAAATGAAGAAGGAATACTTAATTTTATTGCTCATGCATATATGTTTTATTTAAACTATGATGATGTGAATAATATTAAATATGAATTATATTTAGTTGACGATTCTAGTAATTATAAGAAAATAGATTGCGAATTATATGATGATGGTATTGATTATAAGAGTGAATTAAATTCTAAATATAATATCAATAATATCTCGTTTAAAGCTAGTGCTGATCTTAAAGATTTAGATGGTTCGTATATTGTTTATTTAAAAATGTCTTATAAAGATGGAAGCACTAACTATATGGATGTTAGTGAAATAATTGATTATGGTTACAACTTACCAAGTATAACTATTAATGATAAAACTTATGAATTTATACAATCTAATGTAAGAAAAAGAATTGTATTTAATGCATATTAAAACGGAGGATTGATTTATGAAATTACTAAATGAAAAATTCAAAACAATATTATTATTCTTATTAGTATTAGTATTGATAATTGCGGGAGTTTTAGGTATCAGTGTATATAACTCTAATAAGAAAGTTAATGTACCTGATTTTGCGAATATGTCTAAATCAGATGTCTTAACTTGGTGTGGCCAATTAAATCCACAATTCTCTTGTGAAATATTATATGAAGATTCTGATAGTGTTGAGGTTGATAAAGTTATATCTCAATCAGTGCTTGCTGGAAGTAAAATTCAAGATAAGATTACATTTAAGATTTCTTCTGGTTTGAAAAAAGAAATTGAATTACCAGTAATTAATTCAAACACAACACTTGAAGAGATTAATAATTGGATTACTAATAATAAGATCGTGAATGTTACTGTGATTAATCAAAATTCTGATAATGTTTTAAAAGGAAATGTAATAAAGGTTGAACCAACTAGTGGTATCAACGCAAGTACGCCTATAACAGTTTATGTATCAGATGGTCCTAGTCAAGAAGAAAATAAAGATGATAATAAGGATTCTAATACTGATAACAAAACTGACAATAACACTAATAAAGATACATTCTATGTAAACCAAGGTGCTTATGTAGGATATACAGTATCTGATTTTGAATCAAAAGCTAAAGAATTAGGATTAAATGCAAATCATAACACAAGTAGAGATGCTCATTCTAATAATATAGAAAAAGGCAAAGTTGTATGGCATGGTTATGGTGAATATACAAAGAATGAAACATTTAATTATGGTTTATCTTTAGGACCTAGTGATTATATTGTAATTCCTTATAATAAATACATTGATATAACAGTTGATGAATTTAATAAAATAATGAATGAATTAAAGCTAAATCCAACTCATGATTCTGATGAGGATAGATATTCAGATGCTATCGCTAAAGGAAAGATTGCTTGGCATGGTAATGCTGATAATTATACTGAAGGAGAAAGTATAAGATATGGATTATCTTTAGGAAAAGATAATAGTTCTGAATCTGGTTCTTCTTCTGGCGATTCCAATTATATTGTGGTTAATGCAGGTGCGTATGTAGGATATACTGTTTCTCAATTCGAAGATAAAGCTAAAGAATTAGGCTTGACTGCAAATCACGACAAAAGTAGAGATGCATACTCTAATACAATTGATGCTGGCAAAGTTGTAACTCATGGTTATGGTGATGACTATGTGAAAGGTGAAAAGTTTAACTATGGAGTTTCATTAGGTAAATCATCTAGTGAACAGCCAAGCAGTGATACTATTGCTTTAGGATCATTTGCGGATATTGAAAGTCAATGTCGTGAACCTGGAAATTTTGATAAAGCTAGTGAAAATGTTAAAAATCTACTAGATAGTGCTGGATTTACTAATTACGTTATAGCTGGTGCGTCTGCTAGAGATGTTGGAGTTGGTGTGTTAATGTCTATTAGTGTTAATGGAAATAATCATATCGAAAGAGCTGAGTATCCTAAAAATGCTTCGATTGTAGTGACTATCTGCAATAGTTCTGAAGCATCATAAAATATCTTTAAAATATTATACAAAAGTCTTCTTCTTTGAGATATAATTATATCGCATAGGAGGAGATTTTTAATATGGGAAAAACTTTCCAATCAATGGATGGTAATACTGCTGCCGCTCATGCTGCGTATGCCTTTACTGAAGTTGCTGCAATATACCCAATAACTCCATCTTCAACAATGGCTGAAGTTGTGGATTCTTGGGCTACTGCAAAACGTGAAAATATTTTTGGCAACATCGTTAAAGTCGCAGAAATGCAATCAGAAGCAGGTGCTGCAGGTGCTGTTCATGGTACTTTACAAGGTGGTGCATTAGCTACAACTTTCACTGCCTCACAAGGTTTATTGCTTATGATTCCTAATATGTACAAATGGGCTGGTGAATTATTACCAGGTGTTGTACATGTTGCCGCTAGAGCATTAGCTACAAGTGCATTATCTATCTTTGGTGATCATGAAGATATTTATGCTGCAAGACAAACAGGTTGTGCAATGCTATGTTCTAACTCTGTTCAAGAAGCTATGGATTTAGGTGGTGTTGCTCACTTATCTGCTATTAAAGCTTCTGTTCCATTTGTTCATTTCTTTGATGGCTTTAGAACTTCTCATGAAATTCAAAAAGTTGAAGTTATGGACTATGACTATTTAAGATCACTTCTTGATACTGATGCATTAAAAAGATTTAAGAATAATGCTTTAAATCCACATGGTAATGCAGTAACTAGAGGTGGTGCTGAAAATGATGACGTTGTCTTCCAAACTAGAGAAGCACAAAATACTCATTTTGTGAAAGTTCCTGATATTGTTGCAGAATACATGAAGGAAATTTCAAAACACACTGGTAGAGATTATAAACCATTTACTTACTATGGTGATCCTAATGCTGAAAGAGTAATTATTGCTATGGGTTCTGTAGTTGAGACTATTAAAGAAGTTATTGATGCTTTAATGGTAAAAGGTGAAAAGATTGGTGTTGTATCAGTTCATCTATACAGACCTTTCTCTGCTAAATATTTACTTGATGTTTTACCAACAACTGCTAAAAAGATTGCAGTATTAGATAGAACAAAAGAAATCGGTACTAGAGAACCATTATATTTAGATGTCTTAAGCGTATTAAAGAATAAGGATATCACTTTAATTGGTGGTAGATATGGTATCGCATCTAAAGATACTGCTCCTAACCAAATCAAAGCAGTTTATGATGAATTAAGTAAAGATAATCCTAAAGAAGAGTTTACTATCGGTATTAATGATGATGTAACTCATTTATCTTTAGATTTAGATCCTGACTTTAAGATTGATGGTAATTATACTTCATGTCTATTCTGGGGTTTAGGTTCAGATGGTACAGTAGGTGCTAATAAAAACTCTGTAAAGATTATTGGTGATAATACTGATCAATATGCACAAGCATATTTCCAATATGACTCTAGAAAAGCTGGTGGTGTTACTAGATCTCACTTAAGATTTGGACCTGATCCAATTAAGTCTACATATTATGTAAATAATGCAGACTTTGTATCTTGTTCATTAGATTCATATGTACTTAAGTATGATGTAACTGGTGGCTTAAAAGACGGCGGTACATTCTTACTTAATACAACAATCGATCCTGAAAAGATCGAAGATTACTTGCCTAATAGAATGAAAGTTCAATTAGCTAAGAAACATGCGAAGTTCTATGTAATTAATGCTACTAAGATTTGTAATGAAATTGGTATGGGTAGAAGAACTAATACTACATTACAATCAGCATTCTTTGCATTAAATGAACAAATAATGCCTTATGATCAAGCTTTAACATTAATGAAAGAAGCTGCTAAAAAATCATATGGTAAAAAAGGTGATGATGTAGTTGAAATGAACTACAAAGCAATTGATGCAGGTAAAGCTAAACTTGTAGAAGTTGAAGTTAAACCTGAATGGGCTGATCTACCTTCTAAGTTTGAAGTTGAAAAGACAGGTGATGAATACTTTGATGAATTTGTACAAGGTTTTGATACATTATCTGGATATGATATGCCTGTATCTGCTTTCACTAAATATGGTGTACTTGATGGCACAATGAGAAATAATGTTTCATATGCTGAACATAGAAATATTGCTTCTTATGTACCTAAGTGGAATCCTGATAACTGTATTCAATGTGGTTTCTGTTCATTTGTATGTCCACATGCAACAATCAGACAATTCGCATTGACTGAAGAAGAAATCAAGAATGCTCCACAAGAATTTGAAACAATTCAAGCTATTGGTAAGGGTGCTGAAAACTATAAATTTAGAATTCAAGTTTCTCCTGATAACTGTGTAGGTTGTGGATTATGTGCAGCTGAGTGTCCAGGTAAGGGTGGAAATAAGGCTCTAGAAATGGTTGATGTTCACTCATTAATGAATGAAGCTCCTTTAGCTGATTACTTATTCAATGAAACTGAATATAAATCAGAATTAGTAAATGATACACCTAAGGGTACTCAATTCTTAAAACCATACTTTGAAGTTCCTGGTTCATGTCCTGGATGTGGTGAAGCTCCTTATTATAGATTAGTTTCACAATTATTCGGTCCTGATATGTTAGTAGCAAACGCAACAGGTTGTTCATCAATCTATTGTGGTTCTACTCCTTCAACTCCATTTGTAACTGATAAAGATGGTAATGGTATTGCTTGGGCTAACTCATTATTTGAAGATAATGCTGAATACGGTTATGGTATGGCATTAGCTAAAAACTATAAGAAATCAGTATTATTAAAGACTATGGAAGATAATCTTGATAATGTTGAACCTGAATTAAAAGCATTACTAGAAGAATACTTAAAGATTAACGGTAATAGAGTAGAAGAAAAGAAACTTGCTAATCAAATTGGTGAATTAGCTGGTAAATCAAAATGCGAAGCTGTTCACGTATTAGCTGAAGAAGTAAGAGACTTAGTTTCTAACTCTGTATGGATCGTTGGTGGTGATGGATGGGCTTATGATATTGGATATGGTGGATTAGATCATGTTATCGCTAATAATCTAAATGTTAATATCTTAGTATTAGATACAGAAGTATATTCTAATACAGGTGGTCAATCATCTAAATCATCACAAGCTGCTTCAATTGCACAATTTGCTGCAGGCGGTAAAGCAGTTGCTAAGAAAGATTTAGGTCAAATCGCAATGTCTTATGGACATGTATATGTAGCTTCAGTATGTATGGGCGCTAATAGAATTCAAGCTATTAAAGCTCTAAAAGAAGCTGAAAGCTATAATGGACCATCTCTAATTATTGCTTATTGTCCTTGTGAATTACACGGAATTAAGGGTGGATTATCTAGACAACAAGTTGTTCAAAAACAAGCTGTTGAATGTGGTTATGTAACATTATATAGATATGATCCTCGTAACGAGCAATCTCCTCTAACAATCGATTACAAGACTCCTGATTTCGATAAATTCCAAGACTTCTTAATGGATGAAGCTAGATATAATAACTTATTGAAAGTTAATCCTGAACAAGCTGAAGCTTTATATGAAAAAGCTAAGTCAGACGCTAAGAAGAGATTTGCAAATCTAGAAGCAAGAGTTAAAGAAGTATAATTAATTACAACGCTCCTAAATGGAGCGTTGTTTTATTTTATTATTCATTTATAATGTTATTTGAATGGTTTTTATATGCAAGTATTAATTGGTTTAATTATTCCATTTCTAGGTACAACAATTGGCTCTGCCATGGTTTTTCTAATGAAGAATAATCTAAATCCTAAATTAGAAAAAGCTTTATTAGGATTTGCAGCAGGCGTAATGGTTGCTGCATCTATTTGGTCTTTAATAATTCCAAGTATTGATTTATCAATTGAACAAAACCTTATTGCTTGGCTTCCTGCAAGCTTAGGTTTTATTTTAGGTATTATTTTCTTATTAATACTAGATAGTATTATTCCTCACTTACATTTAGCTACTAAAAATCCAGAAGGAATGAATACTGATAAACTGCAAAAAACTACAATGATGGTTTTAGCTGTAACTTTACATAATATTCCTGAAAGTATGGCAGTAGGTGTTGGTTTAGCTTCTTCTATTTATGGTAATAATGTAATGTCTATTGCAGCAACACTAATACTATCAATTGGTATAGCTATTCAAAATATACCAGAAGGTGCAATTATATCTATGCCTTTAAAAGAACAAGGTATGTCTAAAACAAAAGCTTTTTTACTAGGAACATTATCTGGAATAGTTGAGCCTATTTTTGGTGCTTTAACAATCTTTCTAACATCCTTAGTAATTCCAATACTTCCATATTTATTATCTTTTGCTGCAGGAGCTATGATTTATGTAGTAGTAGAAGAATTAATTCCTGAATCACAAACTGGTAAACACTCTAATATTGGTACTATTGGTTTTGCTTGTGGATTTGTATTAATGATGATTCTAGATATAGCTTTAGGTTGATGTATACTTAAGTTATGAAGCTTGAAAATATAGTTAATAATAATGATATTAAAGATATAAAATATGAAATTAAAAAAATAAAAACATATGATGATTATGTTTTTATTTATTTAGATGAAGATAAGATACAAGTATCAATAGATGATTATTTTAAATATAATTTATCTAAGATAAAAGGATTAGATGAAAATTTATATAATCAATTAAAATCAGATGAAACTAATCTTAAAGCATATAGATCTTGTTTAAGAAAGTTATCTATTAAAGATTACACTACTAAACAAATAAAAGATCATTTAAGAAAATATAATATTGATAATAATGAAGTAAATAATATTATTGATAAATTAACTACATATGGATTATTAAATGATGAGAAGTATTGTATAAATAAGATAAATTATTACAATAAACAATCATTGTCTAATAGAAATATTAAACAAAAACTTATAAAAGAAGGTATACATGAAGATTTAATTAATGAACATTTAGTTATAGATCACTCTTTAGAACAAGACAAAGCTGATGCATTGGCCTTAAAATACTCCAGGACAATTAATAATAAGTCCATAAATGCTAAGAAACAAGCTATAGTATCTAAACTTGTTTCTAATGGATATTCATATGATACAGCTAGAAATTCATTGCATAAATTGAGTATAAATGATGATAATGAGTTAGAATTATTAAATAGAGAGTATATTAAAGCTAAGAATAAATATAGTAAGAAATATGAAGATTATGATTTAAGATCTAAGATATATGCATATTTATTAAATAAGGGTTTTAAATCAGATGATATAAATAAAGTTATGGAGGTTTGATATGGCAAAACAAGTTAAAGATTTTAATGAAGGGGAAAGAATAGAAACTAATTTATTAATCAGTTCTTTAACAAGAGGTACAACTAATTCTGGTTCACCATATTTAAATTTAGTATTACAAGATTCTTCTAAATCTATTGATGCAAAGTTATGGGATGTTAAACCTGAACTTGAAAAACAAATTGAAGTAGGTAAAGTGTATAATTTTGATATTGAAATAATTAAATATAAAAATAATCTACAAGCAAAAGTATTAAGAGTTTTACCATTGCCTCAAGCTGATATTAATATGGAAGAATTTGTATTTAAATCTCCAGTATCCAAAGATGATTTAAAATCTTCAATCCAAGAAGGAATAAATCAAATTAACAATCAAAATATTGCCCAAATAGTTTCTAGTGTATTAAATTATTATGCAAATGATTTTTATGAATATCCAGCTGCAGCTAAGATTCATCATAATTTTATTGGTGGTTTAGCTACACATACTACAGGTATGCTTAAAATTGGTTTAGCATTATGTGAAATATATCCATCTATTGATAAAGACTATTTATTAGCTGGAATTATTATTCATGATTTAGGAAAAATTGAAGAATTATCTTCTCCTGTAGTAACTGAATATACAATAGAAGGTAAATTATTAGGCCATATATCTATCATGGATGCAAGATTATTACAAATAGGTAAACAATTAAATCTTCAAGATAGTGAAGAATTAATGATCCTAAGACATTTAGTATTATCTCATCATGGACAATACGAATTTGGCTCTCCTGTAAGACCAGAAACATTAGAAGCTGAATTATTAAATTTAATAGATAACATTGATGCAAGAATAAATACTATAAATAAGGCATTAGATGAAGTAAATAAAGGTGAATTTACACAAAAAGTATTTGCTTTAGATAATAGAGTTTTTTATAAACATAAATAGATTATTTGTTTAAATTGTTTTAGAAATTGTAAAATATTTTTGAAGAATAATTGTTCTGTTGTTATTTATTTTGTAAAACATAAAGGGGGTTTGTTTGAGATGAAACAAAATAGAAAAGTATTAAGCTTGATTCTTGTTTTAGCAATGTTTATTGGTCTTATGTCTAGTTCTACACATAAGATACAAGCTTTAATAGGATACTCAGTTAATATTGATGGAAATATCACAGATGGTGTAGTTGCTGCTGATAAAACCAAAGATATTACAAAAGGAGAAACAGTGACTTTAACTGTTACAGCAGATTCTGATTATATTTTTAAATCAATTAGTGTAACAACTGAAACTGAAACAATAGAAACAACAGAAGTTGTTAAAGGAAAAACATATACTTTTAAAATGCCTGATTCTAATGTAAATGTTACTGCTGAATTTGAAAAAGGTTCTATTGCTGTTTTAATCGATGTCGGTGAAGGGCATGAAAGTTTATTTACAGAAGATGCGCTTGATCTAATGAGAATTTATTTTGGTGTAAAGAAAGCTACAATTGAAGGAAATATTATCAAACTTGAAGGTGTAAATTCTAACTTTTCCGAGAATGATATTAACGAAAAAATCTGGTATTTTTTATTACGAAATAGATAATACTTATTTACATAATGGTGAAATGTTGGATGATGTAGGTTACAAAAGCATTGATGATTATGCAACATATGATGAACTTGATAATGATGTCTATGGTGATATTCGAAAAAATACTCTTATCAGTAATAATTTAAAATATTATTTATTATGGTTAAAGCCATTAGAGAATATTGAAATTGATAATGGAAAACCTATTTGTGGAAAAGATGCTGATAGTGCTATTCCAGTTGGACCTGATGGGCTAAAAATATATGATTTATATTGGGAAGATTCAAATAAAAATGAAGTAGATGTTTTTGAAGGAGATAATGAATATACATGTTATGTTGATATGGATTTACCATATAGAGGTGTTTTGTGGAAATATTTTATTAATAAAGATAATGTAAATATTAATGTTGTTGGTGGCAGTGATATTGAGATAATAGATGATGACGATGATGATTATTTAGTATCTTTCAAAACTAAAGTAGAACATGATTGGACATATTGGAGTGTAGTAAAAGAACCAACTGATACTGAAGATGGTTTAAAAGAAAGATATTGTTCAATATGTAATAAGAAAGAAACACAAGTTATTCCTATGAATTATTCTTGTGGTATTGAACTTGATGTTGGATATGTTGAATTGCAAGCTGAGGAAGGATATAAGGGTAGTACAGAAGAAGGCCTTGATGAAGATGCTATAAGTCAAACAATTACTGCTAAAAGCATTGGTAGTGAAGAAGTTGAGTTTATAATGGCTGGATTCTTAAATGCTGAAGGTGTAGAGAATTTTACTTTGATTGTTGGTAATATGCAAGCAACCATAGCTCCTAAAACAGGTTTAGAACCTGGTGTGTATGAAACTACTATAGAAATAAGTGATTTTTATGATCGATACTTACCAATTGAAGTTCCAGTAAGATTTAAAGTAACTGAAAAAGGTGTTGAATATTCTAATATTGCTGGTGAAAACCAAAAATGGGTAAAAGGTTCTAAGAAAGATGCTATATTTACATTTAAACGTAATATAGATGATGATAATACAATCGAACAATTTGCAGGTGTTCTAGTAGATGATATTGAATTAATACCAGAAGAAGATTATTCATATAGTGTAGGTTCTGTAATAATAAATCTTAAAGCTTCTTATTTAGAAAAACTTGCAGTAGGTGAACATACATTAACTGTAAGATTTAATGATGGAAATGATGTAACAACTAAATTCTCAATTAGTAATCCTGTTCCAGCATATGTTGCACCTAAAACTGGTACAGAGAATACTATAGTAATCAATAGTGAATTAATTTCATTATTAACTGTTGCTTTTGCAGTCATTTCTAAAAAGGATTCTTTCAAAAAATAGATAATAATCTTTAATCAAATATCACTTTACATATAAACCTCTCTTGAAATATATATTTATACATATATAATTGAACTCAGGAGAGGTTTTTGTTAGGTGAGTTCATGAGATGGATTAAACATTTTTTTATTTTCTTACTTATTACATTAATAATTAATAGTTTTTTCTGTAATTTTATTAAAGCTGATGATGAAAAAGAAACTTTAGAAATAAATTTTATAAGTAATGTAGATATAGAAGGAATTGGCATAAGTATTAGTGTAGATCCTTTTGAAGGTGTTCCATATAATCCACAAGGCAATATTGAAGTTAGTGAAGGTTTTAATTTCGATCCTGCTGTTAGTACTCCGTATATAAATATTTGGAGTAACACTATTGAAAAAAATAAGGAATATACATTAAAAATAAAAGAACTAAATAGAAATCAAGAATATAGTGTTTCTTTATATAACGATAATAATGCAAGCTCAACAATTGAATATTTATGCGCTGGTGGAAGAGTGAAGAAAAGCTTTTCAACAAATGAAAACAATAGTGTGTCATGTAAGATACATGATAGCTCTAATCCTGGTAGTGTTACAGACTCTTCAATGATTAATAAAATCAATATTACAATAGATGAAATACCTGATGTTCAATATACTCTACCTTTGGTGGTTCAATCTGAACACTTAAAAGGTGCGATTGCTCAATCTTGTTCACAATCTGGCCCTATAATAAATAGTACTATATTGGAATACGCCACTGATTTAGACGAATTAAAAAATTATACCAGCGATTATCCTAATCCTAATATATATATTGGAAAATACGAAATGATGTTTTCTGATTCAAAAAAGAAACAAGATAATAAACCAATAATTGAATATAAAGGTGACAATGTTGAACATTGGACTGAGGGATTTACAGATATTTTTAGATCAACAACCTCTACTAATATTCCAATTCCATTAGATGAATTTGAGCCTGGAGTTGTCAATACTTTTTATGTTAGAAATCACATTGATCGTTATGTTTCTTTACATAAATCCATATATTGGAAAGTTGAATTTGAATTAGATAATGATTTAAATTTGATTAGTTATAAAATATTCAAGATTATAGATGAAAACGGTAATGATATTAATGAGCAAGTCAACAATATCGAAGTATTCAATTATGATGATCGAAGTGCCTCTTTGGATATTAGAAATTTTGCATCATCTAATAAAGAAGATAATTTTGATTATGAGATAAAAATATATACACCTAATAGTGTATCAATTGATTTTCAAGTTTATTTTTATGGTATAGATAGCAGTCATTATAACGTTAGTTTTAATTCGAACAATTCATATAATTTTACTTTAAAACATGGAGACGAAATTGAAATTCACAATATTCCAATTGGTTCAAAATATACCATAAAACAAATTAAAAAAGGACAATATACTACTACTGTTGCGACTGAATATAATTCAAAAGACTATATTACAATAGATCTTAGTGAAAATAATACTCATTATATTGCAGATAATATCCAATTGGAATTAGATACTATTTATAAACAAGTTGATGAATTCAGTACAAATACTCCAGCAACCGAGCCTTGTCATCCACCTGTAGTCCCCGGTGGAGGACCTATACCTATTAATTTTGGAATAAATTGGTCTAATAGAACTGAAAATGACTTAGCATTAAGAATTGAAAAATATACTCAATATCCTGCACAAATGTATGAAGATTATTTAGCAAACGCTACTTTAAAAGGTGCGCAATTTACACTAATAGGTTCAGATGGAATGCAAGTAGTTGAAGAAACTGATGAAAATGGTATTGCTACATTTACTGGACTTGACGAGTCTCAATCATACATTATAAGAGAAACAAAAGCTCCTAATGGTTATTATCCTTTAGGTAATTTAATTTTTACTTATACTGGTAGTCATTATTCTTCATCAAATTGGTTATATAGACAAAAACAAGGACAATTCAAAGATTATGTGGAATGGTATTATTGGAATAAAGACAATCATATATATACAATGACAGTGCCTGAGGAAGTATCGTTTGTTATTCTTGAAGTTGCTAAATATGGATTGTTAGATAATGATAAATATAACGAGCCATTGTTTCAAATTAAAAACTTTACATTTAAACCTGATACAAACCAATCTGAAGAAGTTGCATATAAAGATTTCTGGTGGCCAAGAAGTTATTTTGAACCTTTAGAAGGTGTAGAATTTTTAATGACTCTTGATTCTGATCCAGATAATCCGATGTATAGATATCATGCGATAACTGATGAAGATGGTAGAGCTGTATTCGAAAGAGAATTAGATCTACAACCTTATGAAGAATATTCGCCATGGCGAAAATATGCTATTTATTATGGAGAATATACTATTGAAGAAATTAATACACCTGAAGGTTATAGGCCTATGGAAAAACAGCGTGTGGAAATTAAAGCTCCAGAAAATGGCAGAGTTTTATATGACCCTAATTTTGATATAGATAGATTAGCAAGTGTTATGAAGGTTGTTAATGAAAAAAGAACAGGTGATTTAACAATTTCTAAACAAGTAAATGGTGAAAATGCTGATGAAAATAAGGAATTTACATTTACAATTAATCTAAAAGACGAAGAAAATAATCCAATTACAACAAAGTTTAAATATGAAGGATTTAAAACTGGTGTTATAACATCTGGTGATTCAATCACTTTAAAACATAACGAATCAATTACTATTAAATATTTGCCTGAAAATACTAAATATGAAGTTATTGAAGAATCTGTAGATAAATATACAACAACTGTAAATAATAACAATTCCAATAGCATAGAAGGAGTAATAGTTGATAAAGAAAATAAGGAAATAAAGTATGTTAATACAATAATTCCTGAAAAACCCACAGAACCTGAAAAACCAGTAGAGGAAAAACCAAAAGATCCACCAAAAACACCTGAATACAATATTCCTAAAACAGGTGTATAAAAATATGCAAAACCCTGTAATGTGAATTTCTGCGTGGATATTTAGTGGTTCACATGTTGTACTACAATGGGGGTAAATCCTTGTACTACAATGTGAGTAAATATTACAATTCTTTTTAATTTCTACATATAATAAAAAATTTATGTTGATATAATAAAAATGAATAATAGCGGGGCGATTGTATGGCTAAGAAGAAAAAGAATAGGAAGAAAAATAATGAAGTTATCAATATCGATGTCATAGAAAACGATGATTCTTTAAACGATATAAAAGATGAAGAAAAATCTTCTGATGAGCACATAACTAAAGAAATAAAAATAATAAAAAAAGTTGTTAGAAAACAAAGTAACGGTATAAGAGAATCAGAACCAACAAAAGAAACTAAAGAATCTTTGGATAAGTCAAAGAAACTAATTATATATGCAGTTATTTTTGTGTTGATAGTGTTAGCTTTTGTTTTTGGAGTTCTTCCTTTGATTAAAGAAAGTAGTGCGAGATCTAAATATAATAATGGCAACTATGAAGAGGCTATTAATATTTTAAATAATATGTATAATCGTAGTAGTTCTGCTGAAATAATAGATAATTGTGAAAAGGCGATTGCAAAAAGATCTGCTGAATATATTTTGGCAAATGATAACGATTTGAAATCAAAAAATCTTACTTTTGTTGATGTTGAAAATTATAAATGTTCTTTAGACTATAAGAACAAAAGCGAAGTTTCTTCATTTGTTGCAGAATATAAGAACAGCTACTATACTTACAAAGCTAGTTATAGTGTAAATAATTCAAGGTTAAATGACGGAAGCTGGAATGTGATGGATTACAGTCTTGTTGATTCTGAACTAATCCCTGTAATTCAAAGCAATCAGACTATCGCTGATGCCGTTGTTTTGAAAGATTATCCAAAAGCACAGTTTAAAAGCACCAATAATGTAAGTTCATCTGTGGTTGAGTATATTTATGAAATGACATCTTCAGAGAGACCATTATATAAAACAGGATACATTCTTACAGCTAATTGTATATACGATCCAGTACTAAATATTTGGAAAGTTAATGAAGTAAAAAAAGATTTGATAGATTCTGTTCCTATTCCATATAAGTCATTTATTACCAGTATATTTACAATAAGTTTGCCAGAAACTTGGTATGTCACTAGAAATGAAGATACTTATTCATGGAATAATAAAGATGGAAGCCACACTAGTTTTAACTATTCTTATTCATTTTTTTCTGATAGAGAAAATAACACAAGAGTCATGGATATATATGTATATTTTGGTAATACAAATAATAGCACTTATACAGGAGGTTCAAATACTATTTCTAGCAGGAATATAGGAAAAGGTACATATTCACAATATGAAAAAAGTATTAACGTAACATTCTGGCCAAAAATCAGAAATATGAATTCATCATTCGATATAAATGTAATTGGTATTAATTTAGAAGAATTACAACCAATTATAGATTCGATAGTATTGTCAAACAATACTTATAAATTGAAAGTTATCGAGGGACCAATTAATATCCGCGATAATTTTTCAACAAAAACAGGTAATATCGTTTCAAAAGCGAATATAGGTAGTACATTTACCTCGAGTAGAGCTATGTTTAATGAAGGATACACATGGTTCAATATAGGCGAAAACAGATGGATTGCGGATAGCAATGGGCAATGGATTTTGGTTGAATAGCAATAAAATATACCACATATGTATTTCTTTTGTTTTATCTTAAAAGGCTTGAAATAAGCCTTTTGTTTATAGTAAAATATTTTAGCGTGGTAGAAGTGCAACTACTTCATTAATCCCACACCATAAGGAGGAAAAATATGGCAAAAAAAGTTGCTAAAGTTTGTAAATTAAACTTTGAAGCTGGTCAAGCTAAACCTGGTCCAGCTCTTGCTTCTGCTGGTATCAATATGCCACAGTTCTGCACTCAGTTTAATGATGCAACAAAAGATCGTCATGGTGATATCGTTCCTGTTATCATCACTGCTTACGAAGACAAATCATTTGACTTCGTATTAAAAACTACTCCAGCTGCATTTTTATTAAAGAAAGCTGCTGGTGTTGCGAAAGCTTCTGGAACACCTAATAGTGTTAAAGCAGGTAAGATTACTAAAGCTCAACTTCAAGAGATTGCTGAGTATAAGATGCCTGATTTAAATGCTAATGATGTTGAAGCAGCAATGAAGATTATTGCTGGTACAGCTAGAAACATGGGAATTGAGGTGGAAGAGTAATATGAAACGTTCTAAGAATTATAATAACTCTTTAGCTTTAATTGAACATGGTAAGAAATATTCTGTACTTGAAGCATGTGAATTAGCTAAGAAGACTACAACTGTTAAATATGATGCTGCAATTAGAGCTTCATTTAACTTAAATGTAGACCCTAGACAAGCTGATCAACAAATTCGTGGTGCTATCGTGCTTCCAAATGGAACTGGTAGATCTCAAAGAATTCTAGTAGTAACTCAAGGTGCAAACATTGATGTTGCTAAAAACGCTGGTGCTGACCACGTTGGTGATAAAGAAATCCTTGAACAAGTTAAAAATGGTTGGTTTGATTTCGATATCATCGTTGCTACACCTGATATGATGGGTGAACTTGGTAAGTTAGGTAAAGTATTAGGTCCTAAAGGTTTAATGCCAAACCCTAAAACTGGTACAGTTACTCAAAATATTGCTCAAGCTGTTGAAGAAATCAAAAAGGGTAAAGTTGAATACCGTGTAGATAAAGAAGGTAATATCAACTGTCTAATTGGTAAATCTTCATTTGATGCAGATAAATTAGCTGAAAACTTTGAAGCATTATACGGAGTTATCGCTAAGGCTAGACCTGCTGCTGTTAAGGGTCAATATATTAAATCTTGCACTCTTTCTAGCAATATGGGTCCAGGCATTAAGGTTGAAATAGTTTAATTATTAGAGGCTTAGGCCTCTTTTAAAATATATTATTTATGTTATAATTTTAAAGTACTTATGAAAGAATAGTAGCTAAGGTTCTTATTTTAGAGAATGAATCAATTGGTGTAAGATTCTAATAAGATAATTAGTGAATTCACTTTCTAGTTGGATTAATACTCCACGTGTAATTCGCGTTAAGAATATGAGTTATAAACTAAGGTGGTAACGCGCTTTTGCGCCCTTGTATCCACCTTTTTATTTAGGAGGTAATTTTATATGTTGGATCTAGAAAACATTAAAAATGAAGCATTAAATGCTATTAAAAATGCAGATTCTAAACTATTAGAAGAATTACGTATTGAATATTTATCTAAAAAGGGTAAAGTTCAATCTTTAATGGCACAAATGAAGGATTTATCAAGTGAAGAAAAGCCTAAATTTGGTCAATTAGTTAATGATTTAAAAAGTGCTATTTCTGATGCGATAGACAGCAAGAAACAAGAATTAGAATCAGCACAATTAAATCTAAAACTAGAATCTGAAAAAATTGATATTACTTTAGATTCATATAATTTAAAACATGGTTCTATGCATCCATTAACTCTAGTACAAAAAGAATTAGAAGATATTTTTATTGGTATGGGTTATAACGTTGCAGAAGGTCCAGAACTTGAATCTGATTTATATAATTTTACTAAAGCTAATACACCTGAAGGTCATCCCGCAAGAGATATGCAAGATACTTTCTATGTGGATCCAACACATTTATTAAGATCGCAAACTACCGCGATTCAAATGAGAGTTTTAGAAAATGAAGCTAATAATCTTCCTATAAAAGTAATATGTCCTGGTAAAGTATATAGAAGAGATGATGATGATGCAACTCATTCTCATCAATTTATGCAATGTGAAGGACTAGTAATAGGAGAAAATATTACAGTTGCGGATTTAAAAGGTACTTTAGAACTAATGATTAGAGAATTATTCTCACAAAATGCATCTATTAGATTTAGACCTTCATACTTCCCATTTACAGAACCTTCATTTGAAGTAGATATGACTTGTCATATATGTCATGGTAAGGGCTGTAGTACTTGTAAAGGCACAGGATGGATTGAAATATTAGGTTCAGGAATGGTTCATCCTAATGTCTTAGAAATGGCTGGTATTGATTCTAAGAAATATACTGGTTTTGCTTTTGGTGCAGGTATTGAAAGAATTGCCATGCTTAAATATGGAATTAGTGATATAAGAGACTTATATACTAACGATATTCGTTTTTTAGATGGTTTTAAAAGATAGGAGGTCTTTATGAAATTAAGTTTAAATTGGTTATCTGAATTTATTGATATTTCTGATCTGAGTGTTGAACAGATTGTATCAAAAATGGTTAAATGTGGTTTTGAAGTTGAAGCTATTGATAAGTTATCTGATGCAACTAATTTAGTAGTTGGTAAAGTTATTGAATGTAAAGATCATCCTGATTCTGATCATCTTCACATTACAAAAACTGATATTGGTAATGAAGTATTAGATATTGTTTGTGGTGCACCAAATTGTAGACAAGGTTTAAAGGTTATTGTTGCTAAAGTTGGTGCTAAACTACCTGGTGGAGAAATTAAAGCATCTACCATCAGAGGACAAAGTTCTAATGGAATGCTTTGTTCATTAAAGGAATTAGGAATTGATGAAAGTTTAATACCTGATGATTCTACCAGTATTAATGGTATTGAAGAGTTAGATGATAGTTTTAATGTTGGGGAAACTGATATTTTAAATAAATTAGGTTATGAAGATACCATTTTAGATGTATCTATTTATGCTAATAGACCTGATTGTTTATCAATGTATTCTATGGCCCAAGAAATGGGTGCTATATTAGACAAAGAAGTTAAATTACCAGATTATGAATTCCAATCAAAAATTGGTAATAAAGGTAATTTTAAATTAGAATCTAAGTCTAAAAACTGTCCACATTTTTTAGCCAAAGTTATTAATGATGTAACTATTAAAGAATCACCAGAATGGATGAAAAGACATTTAAGAGCTAATGGTGTTAAATGTATAAATAATTTAGTAGATATTTCTAACTATGTCATGTTAGAAACAGGACAACCATTACATTTCTATGATTTAAGAAGTATTCCTAATAAAGAAATAACTGTAAGAGATGATTATGAAGGTCCATATGTTGCATTAGATGGAATTGAATATAAAATTGAAAAAGGTGATTTAATAATTACTTCTGATAATAAACCTATTGGTATAGCTGGAATTATGGGTGGTGATAATACTAAGATTTTAGATGATACTAAATCGATTGTTATTGAAGCTGCATTATTTGATCATGCACAAATTAGAAATACATCTAATAGATTAGGTTTACAAACAGAATCTGCTGCAAGGTTTTCTAAAGGTTTAGAACCTATGAGTCAACATAAAGCTATGGATAGAGCAGTTCATTTATTATTAGAACTTGCTGATGCTAAAACAATTGAAGAAACTGTAGAATATGGTAAAGCTGACTATCATCCATATGAGATTAGTGAAACCTTAACTCATTTAAATAGTTTAATTGGTAAAAATTACACTATGCAAGAAGCTACTGATGTAATTAGAAGACTTGGTTTCCAATATAGAGTAGAAGGTGATACTTTTACTTCAATAATTCCATCACATAGATCTACTGATTTAAAAATACCTGTAGATATAGATGAAGAAATAATCAGATTAACTGATTTTGATGATTTAAAATCTACTTTACCTTTAATGCCTCAAACAGTAGGTAAATTAACAAATATTCAAAATATAAGAAGATCAATCAGAAATGAATTAACACAATTAGGTTTCTATGATACTGTTAACTATACTTTAGTTTCTGAGAAATATATTGATGAAACTATATTAAATGATAATGAAGCAGTAGAATTAATATCTCCATTATCAGATGCTAGAAGATATCTAAGAACATCTTTGATGAATTCTTTATTAGAAAATCTTGCATATAATTTAGATCATAATAATAACAATATCAATTTATTTGAAATATCAAAGATTTATGATTCTAATGGCGAACAAGAACGTTTAGGTATTTTAATGCAAGGTAGTATTGTTGAACACAAATTAAAACATATTAATATTAAAACAGACTTTTATGTTATAAAGGGTATTATTATGTCTTTATTATCTAAATTAGGTTTCTTCGCACAAAGAATTAATATTTTAGAAAACAATATAGATACTACTCATTTCCATCCATATCAATCAGCTATTTTGATGATGGATAATCAATTATTAGCTATATTTGGTAAACTTCATCCTAGTTTTGTTAAGTCTTTAAAATTAGATGATGTTTATTATGGAGAAGTTTTATTAGATGTTTTAGCCAATTCAAAAGCTAGTAAAATTAAAGCTCCTGTATTAAATAAATATCCATCTGTTTCTAGAGATATTTCTTTATTATTAAAAGAAGATATTAAGGTTGCAGAACTAATTAAGACAATTAAGAAAGTTGGTTCTCATTTAGTATCTAATGTAGAAGCATTTGATATATATCAAGGTGAACATATTGAAGATGGATATAAATCTATATCTTTAAATATTGTATATGAAGATCCTAATAAGACATTAACAAGTGATGATGTTAATGAAATACATGATAAGATATTAAATGAATTAATAAGCACATTTAATGCTACTCAAAGATAGAGGTAATTATGATTTATACTTGTACAACAAATCCATCATTAGATTATTATATTTCTATTACTGAATTAAAAGTAGGAAGTGATATTAGAAGTGATGTAGAAATGTTTGATGCTGGAGGAAAGGGTGTCAATGTTTCTATTGTTTTGAATAACTTTAGAATACCTAATATTGCTTTAGGATTTTTAGGTGGCTTTACTAAAGATTATTATCTTGATTTCATCTCTAAATATCCAAATATTCAACCATTATTTACTACTATTAAAGATAATACAAGAATTAATCTTAAAATAATGGACTTAGAAAATGAAACAGATATAAATGCTAAAGGTCCTCATATTAGCGATGAAGAATTTGAGAAATTTAAGACTAGACTTTCTAATATTTATAATGATGATATTTTTGTATTATCAGGTAATATTGAAGAAGAAATTAAAGATAGAATGATCGCTTTAGTACATGAATTATCTAATCAAGGAGTTAAAGTAATTCTTGATTCAGATAAATCTATATTAGATAGATGTTTAGATGCTAATTTATTTGCAATTAAACTTAACAAAAACAATATTGAAGATAGAGATAAATTAGATGAATATTGTAAATACTTAATTGAAAAAGGTGCTAAAAATGTCTTATATTCATCTAGTAAAGATGATTCATATATCTATACAAAAGATGAAGCTTATAAGTGTTCTAGTTTAAGTGGATCTTTACTAGAGGTTACTGGTACATCTGATTCATTAGTTGCAGGATTCATATATGGAATTATTAGAGGTGCTGATACTTTAGAATCATTTAAATATGCTAATGCTGCATCTTTAGCAACTTCAATGTCTAATGATTTAGGTTCTAAAGAAAAAATTGAAGAATTATTTGAAACAATTGAGGTAGATAAAATATGAAAAAAATATTGATTGTTTTAATGTGCTTAGTACTATTTTCATGTTCAAGTAATTCTAGTAAAACAAACACAACTCCAGAATATCCATATGAAATAGTTTCTAAACAAGTTGATATGTCTTCTTATGAAGGAGTTAGTTCAACTGAACATAATTTTAGAGCAATTACCGTAAGTGAATTATTTAATACAATTGATAATAAATCATCTGGTATTTTCTATTTAGGTAGATCAAATTGTGGATGTTGCCAAACAGTATGTAAATATATATCACAAGCTGCAACTAAAGCAGGTGTAACTGTATATTATATTGATGTCTATAATCAAGATGAGCCTTTAACAAACCAAGAACTACAAGACAAATTATTAAAATATATGTATGAAATAGCTAATACTGATGAAAATAATGAAAAAGTATTATTAACTCCTCATGTATTTAGTGTTGTTAATGGTGAATTCTATGGTTCACAAGTTTGTTATGACAATTTAGAGCTTGATTATAATCCTACTGATAAACAAGTAGAAGCATTAATAAATGTATATTTAAAGATATTTGAACCTTTTACCAAATAGCAATAAAAAAGTCAAGACTAGTCAAAAGCTATAATTAGTATTTATAATAAAAATACCTAATGGGATACAATGAAATTCCTACACTATATTTACGGACTATCGAGTGTTAAACATTGGTGTTGAAGACCTTAATCAGGGATCCTAAAGATGTTTATAGATGGTCCACCTTTTTGAGAAAAGGGAAATTTCTCACCCATTAGGTCTAATTAGACAAATCATAATATTTTATATAGAATTGTATAAGTAAGAAGAGGTGTAATATGAATTTCTGGATGTCTATAATGTACTTTGTTATTGGAGGTGTTATAGGTGCAGCTGCTGCCTACTTTTTAACTAGAAGAAGTTTTGAAAAACAATTAAAAGAAAATCCTCCAATAAATGAAAAAATGATTCGTGCTATGTATGCGCAAATGGGCAGAAAGCCATCTGAAGCGCAAATTCGTGCAATCATGAAATCAATGGGGCAATAATTTATTGCCTTATTTATTTTATAGAATATTATGAATATTAAAGACATTAAAGATCCTTCTTTTTTAAAAGATCTAAGTATTAAACAATTAAATGAATTAGCGAATGATATTCGCTTATTTTTACTTGATAGTGTTTCTAAAACAGGTGGGCATTTATCTAGTAATTTAGGTGTTGTAGAATTGACTATTGCATTACATTATGTCTTTAATGCTCCTGAAGATAAAATATTATTTGATGTAGGACATCAATCATATATTCATAAAATCTTAACTGGTAGAGCCAATAAGATGGATAATTTAAGAAAATTTGAAGGAATATCAGGTTTTCAAAAAAGAATTGAAAGTGAATATGATTGTTTTGAAGCAGGACATTCTTCTACTGCGTTATCTACTGCTTTAGGAATGGCTGTTGCTAGAGATTTAAATCATGATAATTATAGTGTTGTATCAGTTGTGGGTGATGGATCTATGATGTCAGGTTTATCTTTAGAAGCTTTAAATCAAATAGGTTTTAATAAGAATAAAGTTATTATTATATTTAATGATAATAATATGTCTATAGATAAAAATGTAGGTTCTTTAGCTAAAGCATTTAATAAACTAAGAAAGAATAAAACATATAATGAAATAAAGATTTCAATTAAAGATTTATTAAGAAAAAGAAAATTTGGTGAAGCTTTAATTGAAAGTATACATAATTTAAAAAATAAAATTCAAAATAATATCGTTGATTCTGGAATATTTGATGATTTTGATATTTATTATTTAGGTCCAATAGATGGTAATAATATTGAAGATTTAATTAGAGTGTTTGAAATTGCTAAAGAAAAAGAATATTCTTGTGTAATTCATTGTGTAACTAAAAAAGGTAAGGGATATAAATATACTGAACAAGATACTAGTGGTTTATGGCATGGAGTAGGTAGATTTAATATTGAAACAGGAGAATTCTTAGATAAGAAGAAACAAGGATACTTATCTTGTTCACAAATTGTATCTAATACTGTTGAAATATTAATGGATGAGAATAAAGATATCGTGACTATTACTCCTGCAATGAAAATCGGTTCTGCTTTAAGTAATATTGCTGAAAAATATCCAGATAGATTCTTTGATGTAGGAATAGCTGAAGATCATGCGATATGTTTTGCTTCAGGTTTAGCACTTAGTGGAAAAAGACCATTTGTATCTATTTATTCATCTTTTTCTCAACGTGCTTATGACCAATTTAATCATGAATTATCTAGAATGAACTTACCAGTAGTAATAGGGCTTGATAGATCAGGTTTAGTAGGAGATGATGGAGAAACACATCATGGTGTATTTGATATATCTTTTTTAAGATCTTTACCTAATGTGATAATTTGCCAAGCAAAGGATTCTAGTGAATTAAAAGATTTAATTAATGCTGGTTTTAAACAAAATAGTCCATATTTTATTAGATATACTAAAAATAGTTTAAAAGAAGATCCTAATTATGTATCTAGTGATATTGAAGTGGGTTCTTGGACATATTTAAATAAAGTAAATAATCCTAAATTAAATATTATTTCATATGGTGAAGATTTGGATAATATAGATGAATACGTTAAAGATAATAATTTAGAATATAACGTTATAAATGCTAGATATATTAAACCAATTGATACTAAGATAATGGATGAAATAATTGAAAATAATAAACCATTGTTTATTTATACTTCAGATATTATTAAAGGTGGTTTATATGATGAGATATTAGAGTATTTAAATAGTAAAAAATGTAATATCGAAGTTGATATTACAGGTATTGATGATAAATTTATTAAACATGGTGATGTTAAATTATTAAAGAAGTCTTGTAATATTGATCTAGAAAGCTTCTTTAATAAAATAAATAATTAGTTTTTCTTAGTAAAGATCTTAGGTTCACTTCCATCTAAGATTCTTTTTATATTTGCAGAATGTCTATATATTACAAATAAAGATAATAAGAATACTAATATTCCTATAGTTTTATCTACTTTAATAAATATCGAAATAGCACCAATTAATAAGCTAATCATTGAAGCTAAAGAAACCATTCTAAATAGTAATAGAATTACAAAGAAACTTATAAAAGCTATTAAGAATGTATAAATGTATTCATGAGTTACAAGTAATGCAATACCTAATAAATATCCATATGAACTTGCAACTGCTTTACCACCTTTAAAATTAGAAAATATTGGAAAACAATGACCAAAACATACTGCTAGGCCAACATATTGTTCAATACCTGGATTAAATTTATTGCATAACAGCATTACCAATAACGCCTTTAAAGCATCTAATAATATTACAATTATTCCTACATGTAATCCTAAAACTCTTGCAGCATTTGTACCTCCAGGATTACCTGAACCATATTGTCTTAAATCTTTGTTATAAAAAACTTTTCCTATAACTAATCCCCAAGGAATTGAGCCAAAAATATAGCCAATTATTATCCAAATAATACTAATAAATACTTGATTTTTCATAGTAAAAATTTCATTTATTTTTTCTATTAGAGATTATAACATAGACACTATCTTTATGATATAATTTTATAGGTTATGGCAATAAAATATGATGATTCTAGTATTGAAATACTAGAGGGTTTACAAGCTGTTAGAAAAAGACCAGGAATGTATATAGGCTCTGTAGATGCGAGAGGCCTACATCATTTAGTATGGGAAATTGTTGACAATGCCATTGATGAAGCTATCAATGGTTTTGGTGATGAAATATTAATTGAATTAAATAAAGATGGCTCTTGTAGTGTAACTGACTATGGTAGAGGTATGCCTGTTGGTAAGCATGCTTCTGGTAAAAATACTTTAGAAGTTATTTTTACTGTTTTACATGCAGGTGGTAAATTTACAGATCAAGGTGGTTATAAAACTGCTGGTGGTCTACATGGTGTAGGTGCATCTGTAGTAAATGCTTTAAGTGAATGGGTAGAAGTTGAAGTTTGTAGAGATAAAAAACGTTATTTAATGCGTTTTGAAAAAGGTGGCAGTAAAGTATCTAAGATTCAAGAATTAGGTAATACTAATAGAACTGGTTCTAAAGTTACTTTTATGCCAGACAAATCTATTTTTCAAACAACTACTTTTAATTTTCAAACTGTTGTCGATAGAGCTCAAGAAGAAGCATTCTTATTAAAGAATGTGAAGTTGATTGTTAAGGATAATCGCGCAAATGAAGAAGTTGAATTCTTATATAACGATGGTCTAAAAGCCTTTATGGATTATCTACATGAAGATAAAGATGTTTTACATGATACTGTATGTTTTTCTGGTGAAAAGGATGGAATAAGTGTTGATATTGCTTTTCAATATACTGATGGTTATCAAGAAAATACTTTTTCTTATGTTAATTTGGTTAGAACTGGCGATGGTGGAAGCCACGAAGTTGGTTATAAAACAGCTTTTACTAAAGTTATAAATGAATATGCTAGAGAAACAGGTTTATTAAAAGAAAAAGATAAGAATTTTGAAGGTAATGATGTAAGAGAAGGTTTAACATCAATTATATCTATTGCAGTACCTGAATCATTACTACAATTTGAAGGTCAAACTAAAGGCAAACTAGGAACACCTGAAGCAAAAACAGCTGTAGATAGCATTGTTTCTGAACAATTAAATTATTTCTTACATGAAAACAAAGAAATTGCGATTCAATTAATTAAAAAGATACAAAGAGCTGCTTTAGCTAGAGAAGCTGCAAGAAAAGCAAAAGATGAAGCTAGATCAGGCAAAAAATCTTCTAGTAAATCTAAAGAAATATTAAGTGGAAAACTATCTCCTGCACAATCTAAAGATACTTCTAGATTAGAACTATTCTTAGTAGAGGGTGATTCAGCTGGAGGAAGTGCAAAAAAATGTCGTGATTCTTTATTTCAAGCAATTCTTCCTTTAAGAGGAAAAGTATTAAATACTGAAAGAGCTTCTATAAATGATATAGAAAAAAATGAAGAGTTAAATACAATAATCCATTGTATTGGTGCTGGTGTAGGTCCTCATTTTAATGTAGAAGATATACACTATGAAAAAGTTATTATTATGACCGATGCTGATACCGATGGTGCTCATATTCAAGTTTTATTATTGACTTTCTTTTATAGATTTATGAGGGAATTAATTGAAACTGGTCATGTATATATTGCAATGCCACCTTTATATGGTCTACAAAAAGGTCAAAACATTTTGAAGTATTGTTATACAGATGAAGAATTAGAAGATGCTAAAAAACAATTTAGTAATGAAAGATATATTATTCAAAGATATAAGGGTTTAGGTGAAATGGATGCTGATCAATTGTGGGATACAACAATGGATCCAGAAAAAAGAACTTTGATTCAAGTATCTATTGAAGATGCTGCATTATGTGAAAGAAGAATATCTGTTTTAATGGGTAATAATGCAGAAGTAAGAAGAAAGTGGATTGATGATAATATTGATTTTACTTTAGAAGAGGATTATAGAGTAACTAGACATGGCTAAAAGAAAAAAGGAAATTATAGAAGAAAAGTTTTTAAATGAAACATTAGACGATATTATGTCTGATCGTTTTGGTAGTTACTCAAAATATATCATTCAAGAAAGAGCTCTACCTGATGCTAGAGATGGTTTAAAACCTGTACAAAGAAGAATATTATATTCAATGTATATTGATGGTAATACTTTTGATAAGGCTCATCGTAAATCAGCAAAAACAGTTGGCAGTGTTATGGGTACATTCCATCCACATGGTGATTCATCAATTTATGAAGCTATGGTTAGAATGTCTCAAGATTGGAAGATTAATGTTCCATTAATTGATATGCATGGTAATAATGGTTCTATTGATGATGATCCACCTGCAGCTATGCGTTATACAGAGGCTAGACTTGCTAAAACAGCTGATATTTTATTAGATGATATTTCTAATCAATCAGTCGCAATGACAAATAACTATGATGATACTGCTTTAGAACCTACAGTTTTACCTGCAAGATTTCCAGTATTATTAGTTAATGGTTCAACTGGTATTGCTTCTGGTTATGCTACAAATATTGCTCCACATAATTTAAATGAAGTTATAGATGCAACAATATATAGATTAAACAATCCTGATTGTAATTTAAGTTCTTTAATGAAATATATTAAAGGACCTGATTTTCCTACTGGCGGTATTGTTCAAGGTAAAAAACAAATCAAGGAAATCTTCGAAACAGGTAAGGGTAAGGTTGTTGTAAGAAGTAGATGTGAAATAGTTGAATCTAAAACTGGAAGTCAAATCATTATTTCTGAAATACCTTTTGAAGTTGTTAAAACATCATTAGTAAAGAAGATATCTGATATCTATTTATCTAAAGAGATAGATGGCATAGTTGATGTAAGAGATGAATCTGGAAGAAATGGTTTAAGAATTGTTGTTGAATGTAAAAAAGATGCTAATTGCGAACAAATTCTGAATTACTTATACAAAAATACTGATTTACAAATCAACTATTCATATAATTGTGTAGCTATTGTTAATCATAAGCCTGTACTAATGTCTTTAACTAGTGCTATAGATGCTTTTATTGCTCATAGAAAGCAAGTTGTATTAAATAGATCTAAATACTTAAGAGATAAAAAGAAGGCTAGATTACATATTATTGAAGGTTTAATTAAAGCTATATCTATTTTAGATGATGTCATTGCTTTAATTAGAAAATCAAAAGATAAAAAAGATGCTAAAGAAAGATTAAAAGAGGCATTCTTATTTACTGAAGAACAGGCTGAAGCAATTGTTTCATTAAGACTTTATAGATTATCTTCTACTGATATTTCTATCTTAAAAGAAGAAAACAAAACTTTAACAAAAGAAATATCTGAATTAAATGCAATCTTAAAATCAGAAGAAGTATTAAATTTAGTTATTACAAATGAACTAAAAGAAGTTTCTGAAGAACATATTTATCCTAGAAAAACTACTATTGAAGATGAAATAGAAGAAATTGTAGTTGATAAGATGGCTATGGTTGCTAATGAGACTTGTTATATTTCAGTATCAAAAGATGGTTATGTTAAACGTTTTTCAGAACGTGCCTTTAATTCTAATCCTGATCAATTACCTACAGTAAAAGATAGTGATAGTTTAATAGGTGTTAAACAATGTGATACGTTAGATACATTATTATTATTTTCATCTAAGGGTAATTGTGCTTATTTGCCAGTATATAGAATTGATGAATGTAAATTTAAAGATATTGGTAAGCATGTTTCTCATTATGTAAAGATGGAAGGTAATGAAAAAATTGTAGATGCAATAGTAGTTAAGAATTTTGATACTTTTGCTTTTGTAGTGAGTGCTAGTAAAAATGGCATGATTAAAAAGACATCTTTACCTAGAATGGTTATCGAAAGAACATCTAAAGCTGTTCCTATTATGAAACTTAAAGCTAATGATGAATTAGTTAGTGTAAAAATTGCCTATCAAAACGATGATGTAATATTAATATCTAAAGAAGGTTATTGTAATAAATATTCTTTAGAAGTTATATCTGATTTAGCTCCTAGAGCACAAGGTGTTATGGGAATGAATGTTAAAAATAGTGAACTTGTATCTATTGTAATAGATCATCATGATAATTCAGAATTATTAATTAGTTCTAATAAAGGTGGATTTAAACGTATTCACAATGAATTATTAGAGTTCACCTCAAGAAATACTAAAGGTTATAGATTGTTTAAACAAATAAAATCTAATCCTCATGAATTAGTATATGCAACTATGGTATCTAGTTATTCTAACTTATATGTAGATAATCATGATGAATTATTTGAATTATCTATTTCAGAAATTCCTTTTATGGATTTAGAGCAATCTTTCTCTAATCCTTTAAAACTAAATGAGAATTATTTTGTAGTTAAGAAAGATATGTCTGATATTAAAGATGTTGAAATCGTTGATATACCTGAAGGTTATTTTGTAAGTGAAGAAGAGGAGTTACAAACCTCACTATTTGAGTAATATGGCATTATTTAAACCAAAAGAAATATTAAATATATATACAGATTTTGATGGTGAAAAATATCTTAAAGATGGATTTAAAGCTATTTTGCTTGATGTAGATAATACTATAGCTATACCTGATACTGGAACATGTGATGAAAAGGCTGAAGCTTTTATTAATAATTTAAAAAGCTTAGGTTTTAAAGTTGTTATTTTCTCTAATAATAATACAAGTAGAGTTAAGATGTTTATTAGAGATTTAGATGTAGATTATTATAGTTTTGCTTTAAAACCTTTACCATTTTCTTATTTAAATATCGCTAGAAAACTAAATGTTAAACCTAGTGAGATAATAGTAATGGGTGATCAATTATTAACTGATATATTAGGTGCTAACTTAAGTGGTTGCTATGGAATATATTGTAAAAAACTACAAGAAAAAGATTCCACATGGACATCTATTAATAGAAGAATTGAAAATATTATTTGGAGATTTATTAAATAATGAAAAAGTGTAAAGGCTGTGGTATCGAACTACAAAGTAATGATAAACAAAAAGTTGGCTATGTAGTAGATCTTGAACAAGATTATTGTCAAAGATGTTTTAGACTATCACATTATGGTGATATTACTAACTTTAAAGCTAATTATGTTACTAATGAAAAAATCTTAAATATCTATAACAAATACAACAGTTCTTTATTTGTGTTAATTGTTGATATATTTGATGCATTTGTTTTATCTAATGATGATTTATTAGATTTATTTAAGAATAAAAAACTACTAGTTATTATTAATAAAACAGATTTATTACCAGCCAATATTACTGATAATAAAATTAATAAGATATTTACTAAACAATTATTTAAATTGAATAAGAAATATCCTAATATTATTGCAGCAATTTTAACTAATAAATTTGAAAACAATTTTAATACACAATTCTTTCAAATATTAAATGAACTAAATTGTAAAAATATTGTATTTGCAGGTAGAGCAAACGCAGGTAAATCATCATTAATTAATAAATTATTAAATACTAATTCTTTAACTACTTCTATTTATCCTGGTACTACTCTAGAAGAAATATCTTTAACTTATAAGAATTATGTATTTATAGATACTCCAGGTTTAGTTGATGTAAATAATTATGCTACACATATGAATTATGAAAAATATAATTTATCTAAGATAGATAAAACTATTAAGCCACAAATATTTCAATTAAATAAACCACAATCTTATTTTTATGATGGTTTATTAAGAGTTGATATTATTCCACAAGAAAATTGTAGTATTTCATTCTTTATAAATAATAAGAATAAGATACATCGAACTAAATTTGAAAATGCAGATGATTATTATCAAAAACATTATCCAGAATTTATCTTAAGAGTAAAACCTCTAGCAATTTCAGAAATTAGTAATGAAGAATCTAAATTGTTTGTTGTAAAAGGTTTAGGTATGTTTAAAATTAATGGTAAATGTTTTATGAATGTTCATCATTTAGCTTCAGTTAAATTATATGAAAGTGAGGTTGAAATATAATGCTTACTGGTAAACAAAAAAGATATTTAAGAGCTTTAGCAGTTAATGAAAAAGCTATAGTTCAAATAGGTAAAGATAATCTTAGTAAAAATTTATATAATTCTGTAAAAGAAGCTTTAAAGACTAGGGAACTTGTTAAGATATCTGTTTTAAAAACATGTGAATTAGATTTAAATGAAATTGTAATAGAATTATGTGCCAACACAAATGCTCAACATGTTCAAACAATTGGTAGAACCATCGTTTTATATAAACAATCAAAGGATAAGATAATTAAACTTCCATGAATATAGATGAAATAAGATTTGAAAACTTTATGTCTTTAGATTCTAAAGATAGAAAACTAATAATTAATGATTTTAATTTATTAAAAGAATTAGTTAAAAAGAATTTAAAAGAATCTAGATATAATCATAGTTTATCTGTTGCGAATTTATGTGTAAAACTTGCTAAGATTCATTCAGTTGATACTAATAAAGCTTATATTGCAGGTTTATTACATGATTGTACAAAGAATTTTGATGAAGAGTTTCATGATAATTATTTAAAATATTATGATCCAGATAAATTAGATATGCCTAGTGGTATTAAACATTCATATTCTGCAAAATATTATTTAAAAGAAATGCTGAATTATCATGATAAAGATGTATTAAATGCGATATATAATCATACTATTTGTAATAGTAGAGATAAATTATCAATTATCTTGTATATTGCTGATAAAAGAGAACCCCTAAGGAACATTAATGATGATATATTAGATATTGCATATAAAGATTTATATCAAGCATTCACTAAATTAAGATGGAATGTAGAAAGGTATATTTTAGAAGAAAAGAATGAAAGATTTATTGAAAATAGCTTATGATGCTATGGATGAAAAATTAGCTGATAATATAGTTGTTATAGATTTTAGAAAACAATCTCCTTTTGTTGATTATTTTGTAATTGCCGATGCTAAGAATTATCGTATGGCTAAATCTATAATTGATAATGTTGAAGAAAAAGCATTAAAAGCTGGTTTTGAGATAAAACATATTTACGCTGAAAATACTACTAAATGGTTATTAATTGATTTAGGAGAAGTTGTTTGTCATGTATTTTATGATGATGAAAGACAACTTTATAATTTAGAAGGATTATGGAAGGATCTACCAACAATACAAATGTAGCTAATTATGAAATATTAGCTAAATATTATGATGAATTACTCTCTAATGAAGAAGATTTATCTTTATGGATTGATTATGTAAAGCAGAAAGATTGTAAAGATATCTTAGAACTTGCTTCTGGTTCTGGATTACTCGCAAAGCGTTTAAAACAAGAAGGTTATAACGTTATTGCTTCAGATATATCTAAAGATATGCAAGAAATAGCTAAGAATAATTTTGATGGAGAATATCTATTATTAAATATGATAGATTATTCTTTAGATAAAAAGTTTAATTTAATTATATGTATATGTGATTCATTTAATTATTTATATGAAGAAGAAATAGAATCATTTATAAAATGTGCATATAATCATTTAAATGATAATGGTAGATTAATATTTGATATGCATTCAATTAAAAGACTGGCTGAGTTTAAACAAGAATTTATTGAAGAAGGTTATTTAAATGATATTGCTTATTATTGGACAATAAATTCTGATGATATAGATAATACAATTAATCAACATTTTACGTTTTATACAAAAGATGGTATGATACAAGAACATCACACTCAATATGTTTATGATACTAGTTTAATCAATGAATATATGAGTAAGTATTTTAAAACTGTGATTATAGAAGATTTTATTGAAGATGAGAAAGTATTAGTAATAGGTGAAAAAATATGAAAATAGGAATAGTTATTGCGATAGAAAGAGAATTAGAGTCTTTTTTAAAAAGTGAATATGATATTGAAGAAATAAATGATAATTCTTTCACATGTTTCAAGACAAACATTAATAATAATGAAGTCTATGCGATAAAGTCAGGATGGGGCTTGATTGATGCTGCCATGACAACACAATATTTAATTACTAAATATAATGTTGAAATAGTATTAAATTTTGGTGTTACTGGTGCTTTAGATCCAAGCTTAAAAGTATCTGATTTGTTTTATGTAAGTAAATGTATTAACTTTGATTTTGATGTTTCTTGTATTGATGATGTTAAGAAACATCAATATGGAGATTTAAAAGATGAGTTTATACCTTTAGACAGTAAATTAATTGAAATATTAAAAAGTATTGATTCTAATATTAAAGAAGCAGTTGATGCATCTGGTGATATCTTTGTAGAAGATAAAAAAGATAAATTATTAAGATATGAAGCTGGTTGCAATATATGTGATATGGAGATTGCTGCTATAGCTAGAGTATGTTTATTAAATAACGTTAAATGTTTATCTATTAAATCAATTTCTGATGAATTTGATGGTGATGGTAGTGATTTTGATGAAAATGTAAGGTCAGCTTCTAAAAAAGCATTTGAATTAATAGTTAAATTCATTCAAGGTATTAGTTATGAAAAAATGGTATAAAGAATCATATTTTGATAGAAAGAATTGGATATTAGAAAACTTTGATAAGTTAAATCTTTCTAGTGAAGAAACCTTATTAATATTATTAGTTGATTTATGTCGCATAAATAAAAAAGCAATCACATACGATTATTTAACACAAAAACTAAGAAAAACTAATAAAGAAATAGATAAGATAATCGCAAGTTTAGTTAATAAACATTATCTAAAACTATCTACTAATTCTAGAGGTTTAGTATTTGATATTGAAAATATATTTGAATTTGATCCTGATAAATATGAGATTAATGAAAATAAAGATTTATATGATACTGTTTCAGAAGTATTTAATAAACCTTTGTCTTCTACTGAATTACAAAAAATGAATGATTTATTAGAAGAATATGGTCAAAAAAGATTTACTCAAGCATTAAGAATAGCTGAAGCTCAAAAGAAACTAAAAATGTCTTATATTGAAGGTATTTTAAGAAATGAAAAGAAGTAATTACATTATTAAGCATCTTGATATTTTATATCCAAATGCAAAATGTGAATTAAACCATAAAAATAATTTTGAATTATTAGTTGCGGTAGTATTATCTGCACAAACAACAGATGAAAGAGTTAATAGTGTAACTCCTTTTTTGTTTAAAAAATATAAGAATCCTAAAAGTTTAGCTAAAGCTAATGTTAAGGATGTTGAAAAAATAATAAAACCAATTGGTTTGTATCATAATAAAGCTATTAATATTATTAAATTAGCCAAGGAATTATGTGAAAAATTTAATGGAGAAGTACCTAATAATAGAAATGAATTAGAAAGTTTAGCAGGTGTAGGTAGAAAAACTGCTAATGTTATTTTAAATAATTGTTTTGATGTTCCAGCATTTGCAGTAGATACTCATGTATCTAGAGTTTCTAAAAGATTGACTATTTGTTTAGAAAATGATGATGTTAATACTATAGAAGAAAAACTGATGAATTATTTTCCTAAAAAGTATTGGGGAAAACTTCATCATCAGTTTATTTTCTTTGGTAGATATAAATGTAAAGCTATAAAACCAGAATGTGACAATTGTCCATTTGCAAAGTTCTGTACTTATTTAGCGTGATATAGCTTTTTAGTTTGATATATAGGATCCATAGTTAGGTGCATACCTAACTTTTTAAATACCTTAATATCAACTTCAGATAGAATTACTGAAGAGTGAACTTCACATCCTTTGAGTTTTTCTAAAGCTAGTAGTGCTTCTGAACAATAATCAGATGTTACAGAGTCAACAGCCATAGCAATTAATACTTCATCTGTATGAAGTCTTGGATTATTACCTTTTAATTGCTTTGTTTTTAATTGTTGAATTGGTGTTAATACTTTTTGCGATAAGATATGAATATCAGGAATACCTGCAGCTACTTTAGCAGCATTAATCAAAGCAGCAGCACTAGCTCCCATTAGTTTAGAAGTCTTACCAGTAATAATTTGTTCATTATATTCAATAGCAACAGCTGGTTCATTTGTCTTTTTAGCTAATTCGTTAGCTTTTACAGCAACAAGTCTATCTTCCTTAGAAATACCAGCTTTATTCATTATGGTTTCTAATTTATTTAATACATCTTCATTTAAAACATCTTTTCTAACACTTATTGCAGCATCATAATATCTTCTAATAATTTCAGCTTTTGCAGCATCTTGACATACTTCATCATCACTAATGCATTTACCAACCATATTAACACCCATATCAGTAGGTGATTTATATATTTGTTTTCCCATAATCTTAATTAATAAATCATTTAATACAGGGAATACTTCAACATCGCGATTGTAGTTTATAGCTATTTTCTGATATGCCTCTAAATGGAATGGATCTATCATATTAACATCACTTAAATCAGCAGTAGCAGCTTCATATGCTAAATTAACTGGATGATTTAAAGGTAAATTCCAAATAGGGAATGTTTCAAATTTTGCATAACCTGATTTTAAATTATGTTTATTATCATGATACATTTGTGATAAACATGTAGCCATCTTACCAGAACCAGGTCCTGGTGCAGTAACTACAATAATCTCTTTGTTTGTTTCTAAATATTCATTTTTACCAAAACCATTATCTGATAATATTAATTCAATATTATTTGGATAATTGTCTATAGCATAATGATAAGCAACTTTAATTTTAGATTTTTCTAAGTTTTTTCTTAGTTTAATTGCATCTTCTTGTTTATTGAAGTGGGTTATAACAACTCCACCAATACTAAGTTCAACAGCTTGAAAAGAATCTATTAATCTTAATAGATCTTGGGAATAGGTTATATCTAAATCAGAACGCATTTTATTCTTTTCTATATCATTTGCGTTTATTACAATTACTATTTGAACTTTTTCTTTTATTTTTAATAGCATCTTGATCTTACTATCTGGTTCAAATCCAGGTAAGACTCTAGATGCATGATTGTCATCAAAGAGTTTGCCTCCAAATTCAAGGTAAAGTTTATTAAACTTAGCAACTCTTTTTGCGATATTTTGTGATTGCAGTCTAATATACTTTTTATTATCAAACCCTATTTTCATCATACTTCTCAATTATATAATAATCTTTTTTATTTTGGGAATTATTTTTATGTTATAGTGATTTTGTTATGAATTACTATGATGAAACTATAAAAAAGATTGAAAAGTTAATTGAAGGCAAAGAGTATGAAGAAGCTAAAAGACTAATTCTTAATGAATTAGATATTGCTTATGTACCTAAAGACTTTGAAGAAAAACTATATGAATTACTACAAATAGTTAAGGATAACAGCTTTAAAGAAACACAATTATCTGATGAAACAATAATTGATTATTTAAAATCTGATGAAACACATCAATTAATTGCAGTAAATGCATTAAATAAGAAAAATCTTAGGGATTATATTGACTTATGTGAAAAGTATTTATGTACTAATTCATTTAAAAATGCTAAGGCGTTATTAATTGAATCATTGATTAATCAGGAGGTTAATCATGCCTTTAAATACATAGATGATGATAGAGAATTATCATTTAATCCTAGTAATTTAAAACCAATATTAGAAGATGAAAACTATAAAAAATGTTTAGCAATTCTACAAGATACCTACATGAAAGAACCTTCATTATTGATTATGGCTGAACAACTTCTATATAAAGAGGCTATGTTTATGCTTCCAGAAACAATAAGTGATGATAATATTGATAATCTTGTTGAAAAGATAATTATGTTTATTAAAGATGCATTTACAATGTAAGTGCTAAATAAGTGCTTTAAATAAGTGTTTTTATAGAAATATAATAGGGGAAATGATAAAATAAATAAGACTTTGAAGGAGTTTAATTATGTCAGAATATAAAAAGATTGAAAATGCAAAAGCAGAATTAGTATGTACACTTGAAGGCGATGATTGGAAAAAAGCTATAGAATCATCTTTTAAGAAATTAGCTGCAAAAGTAGAAGTAAAAGGTTTTAGAAAGGGTCAAGCACCTAAGAATTTAGTAGAAAAATATGTTAGTCATAACGAAGTATTAATTGAAGCAGCAGAGTCTTTAGCTCAAAATGCTTTAAATAATGCTATTGATGAGCATGATGTTAAATTAATTGATAGACCTGAATTAAAGCTAGATGAAATTAATGATGATAAATGTGTTATGACATTTGTTTGTCCTGTATATCCTGATGTTAAATTAGGAGATTATAAGAAAATTAAATATAAAGTAGAAGAAGTAAAAGTAGAAGATCAAGAAGTAGATGATCAAATTGCTAATTTATTAAATAGAAAAGCTGACTTAGAACTTAAAGAAGATGGTGAAGTTGAAGATGGTGATACTGCAGTAATTGATTATGAAGGCTTTATTGATGATGTAGCTTTTGAAGGCGGCAAAGATGAAAACCATGATTTAGTTATTGGTTCTAATACATTTATTCCTGGTTTTGAGGAGCAATTAATAGGCATGAAAGCTGAAGAAAGCAAGAATATTAATGTTAAATTCCCAGATGATTATCATGCTGCTGATTTAAAAGGAAAAGATGCTGTATTTAAAGTAACAGTTCACGAAATTAAAAAGAAAGTATTACCTGTTTTAGATGATGAGTTCGTTAAAGAACAAAAAATTGAAAATGTTAATACAGTTGAAGATTTAAAGAACTACACTAAAGATAACATTACATTACGTAAAGAAAATGATGCTAAAAATGAAGCAGAAAATAAACTAATGGATGATTTATCTGAAATGGTTGAAGTAGATATTCCTGAAGTTATGATTAATTCTGAATTAAATAATATGATTCAAAATTATGAACAAAGAATGATGCAACAAGGTTTATCATTAACTCAATTCATGCAAATCACAAATCAAACTATAGATCAATTAAGAGATTCTATGAAAGATGATGCGATTAAGCGTATTAAGATTAATTTAGCTCTTGATGAAATTGCTAAATTAGAAAATATCACAGTTGAACAGCAAGATGTTGAAGATGAATATACTAAGATGTCTACAATGTATGGTATGGATGTTGAACAAATTAAACAATTTGTGCCTGCAGATACTCTAAAAGATGATTTAAGACTTCAAAAATCTTTAGATTTACTTAAAAAATAAGACGCTTAGCGTCTTTTAAAAAAATAAAGGAGGTATTTAATATGGCAGTTTATTCTTACCCTTTATTATGTACTAGGGGTGCAGTAATATTTCCGATGCAAGACTTAGCAGTAGAAGTTGGTAGACAAGTTTCTATTGATGCTGTTAATTATGCTAATGCATACGTAACTAATATCGTTATTGTTTCACAAAAAGATTTAACAGTAGATATACCTGGACCTGATGATGTTTATAATTTTGGTACAGTATGTCGAATAAAGACTTCTAGAGAAAGAGATGACCATTTAAAAGTTGTTTTCTCTGGTATTACTAGATGTCGTATCTTAAAACATTATCTAAAAGATGGTGTTAATTTTGTTGAAGTTGAAGAGATTAATGATGTTGTTGATAATGATGCTGAGATTGAAAGCTTAACTAAAAAAGCTTTAGCTGAATTTAATGTTATAGCACAAAAATATGCTAGACCAGGTTTTCCTATTAGACAATTAACAGTTTTTGATTCAACTTTAGCTTCTGTATTAGTTGATACATTTGCTCAGATTTATGTTCAAAACATTGAAGATAAACAATTATTTTTAGAAGAAAGTAATGTAACTAATAGAATCCATATGATGCTTTCACATATTGAAAAAGAAAGAAATATGGATATGATTGAACAAGAAATCAATGAAAAAGTTAAAGAATCAATAGAAGATGGTCAAAGAGATTACTATCTAAGAGAAAAATTAAAAGCTATTAAAGATGAGCTTGGTGGTGATGCTGGTGGCAGTGATATTGATGATTTAAGAGAAAGAGTTGAAAATGAACCATATCCTGAAAATGTTAAAGAGAAAGCTAGAGAAGAATTTAAAAGATATGAAATGCTTCCTCCTACAACAGGAGAAACTGGTGTCATTAGAACTTATCTAGAATGGTTATTAAATGTTCCTTGGTATCAAAAATCAGTAGATAATGAAAATCTTGATGAAGCTTCAAAGATTTTAGATGAAGATCATTATGGTTTAATCAAAGTTAAAGAAAGAATATTAGAATATCTTGCGGTTAAACAAATGACTAATTCTTTAAAATCACCAATTATATGCTTAGTTGGTCCTCCAGGAGTTGGTAAGACATCTTTAGCTAAATCTGTTGCAAGAGCATTAGATAGACAATTTGTAAAGATTTCTTTAGGTGGAGTTAGAGATGAAGCTGAAATTAGAGGTCATAGACGTACATATTTAGGTTCTTTACCTGGTAGAATCATTCAAGGTATGAAACGTGCAGGCACTTTAAATCCTGTATTCTTGATTGATGAAATTGATAAGATGGCTTCAGATTATAAAGGTGATCCTTCTAGTGCAATGCTTGAAGTATTAGACCCTGAACAAAATACCCAATTTTCTGACCATTATTTAGAAGAACCATATGATTTATCAGATGTCTTATTTATCTGTACTGCAAACTATAGAGACAATATTCCACCTGCATTATTAGATAGACTTGAAATAATAGAATTATCTAGTTATACAGAAATAGAAAAGTTGAATATTGCAAAGAATCATTTGATCAAGAAACAATTAGAAACAAATGGTTTACATGAAAATCAAATCAATATTCCTGATGAGATGGTTACATATATCATTAGACACTACACTAGAGAAGCAGGTGTAAGACAACTTGAAAGAATAATTGGTACATTATGTAGAAAATCTGTACTTGCAATCTTAAAAGATAATAAAAAATCTGTTAAGATTACCAAGAAATTAATTAATACTTGGCTAGGCCATGAAATATTTGATTATGGTACTAAAGAAAAGAAAGACCAAGTTGGTGTTGTTACAGGTTTAGCATACACATCATTTGGTGGAGATATTTTACCTGTAGAAGTTAATTATTTTGAAGGTAAAGGTAATTTAGTTGTTACTGGACAACTTGGTGATGTAATGGTTGAATCTACAAAGATTGCTTTAGACTTTATTAAAGCCAATGCTAAAAAGTATAATATACCAATTGAATTCTTTGAAAAACATGATATTCATATTCATGTTCCAGAAGGAGCTGTACCAAAAGATGGACCATCTGCTGGTGTAACTATTACTACAGCTATTGTTTCTGCTTTAACTAATAAAGCTGTTAAAAAAGATTTAGCTATGACTGGAGAAGTTACACTAAGAGGTAATGTGCTTCCTATTGGTGGTTTAAAAGAAAAATCACTTGCTGCACACCGTAGTGGAATTGATACGATTATTATTCCTAAAGGAAATCTAAAAGATTTAGATGATATTCCTGAAACTGTTAAAGAAGCAGTTAAATATATTCCAGTAGAAAAAGTTGACCAAGTTATTAATGAGGCTTTAATCAATGGTTAAATTTATTAAAAGTTCAACTATTAAAAATGACTTCCCTGAAAGTAATAGGGAAGTTGTTTTTGTGGGAAGAAGTAATGTAGGTAAATCTTCATTATTAAATGCATTATATAATCAAAAGATTGCATATGTAGGAAAAACTCCTGGCAAAACTAGACTTATTAATTTTTTTAATGTCGATGATACTTATACTGCAGTAGATGTACCAGGATATGGATATGCTAAAAGATCACAAAAAGAAGCAATTGAATATGCAAATATGATGGATGATTATTTTTCAAGAATTGATAAGATTCATTTAGTAGTAATGATAGTTGATTCTAGAATTGGATTAACTAAAGATGATATACAAATGAAAGAATATCTTGAAGATATGAATTTAAATTATGTAATAGTCGCAAATAAGATAGATAAATTATCTAATAATCAATTGAATAATAATAAACATAAGTTATTTAAAGATTATGGTAATGTCATTTATGTTTCTGCAGAAAATAAAAAAAATATAGAAGAATTAAATAAATATATTTTAGCTAATTTGTAATATTTAAATACTTATTTTATAATTTATTCATAACGTTGATAAGAAGGAAGTAATCTTACTGGAAATATAGAGATATAAGGTTTGGTGTAACTTATACAAGGTATGATGAAAATGTTGTCTTGGAGTTTACAATGTACGTATTACTTGCGTTAAAAGTAGAAGATATAAGTTAAGGTGGTACCGCGCTTTTGCGCCCTTTGTGCCATCTTTTTATTTATAAGGAGGTTAATTATGTTAGCTGATAAGTATGATCACAAATTAGTAGAAGAAGGTAAATATCAAAAATGGTTAGACAATCACTATTTTGAATGTGGTGATATGTCTAAAAAACCATATTGTATTGTTATACCACCACCAAATGTTACTGGTAAGTTACATTTAGGACATGCTATGGACAATACTATCCAAGATTTACTTGCCAGATATAATCGTTTAAAAGGATATGATGTTTTGTGGGTTCCAGGTATGGATCATGCAGGTATTGCAACACAAGCAAAAGTTGATGAAAGATTAAAATCACAAGGAGTATCAAGATATGATCTAGGAAGAGAAAAATTTCTAGAAAAAGCTTGGGAATGGAAAGCAGAATACTCTGATTTTATAAGATCACAATGGGCAAAACTTGGTAATTCCACAGATTATCGTAAAGAAAGATTTACTTTAGATGAAGGTTTATCTAAGGCTGTTTCTAAAGTCTTTGTAACATATTATAAAGAAGGTTTAATATATCAAGGTCAAAGAGTTATAAATTGGGATCCTGTTGCTAAGACAGCATTAAGTAATATAGAAGTAATACATAAAGATGTAAAAGGATATATGTATTATTTAAAATATAATGTTGTTGATTCTGATGAAACTTTTGAGGTAGCTACAACTAGACCTGAAACCATGTTTGGTGATGTATGTATAGTAGTTAATCCTAATGATGACAAAGTTAAACATTTAATAGGTAAAAAAGCTATCAATCCTGCAAATAAACAAGTTCTTCCTATCATTGGTGATGAATATATTGAAATAGGTTTTGGTACAGGTATTATGAAATGTACTCCAGCTCATGATCCAAATGATTATCAAATTGCACTTAGACACAATTTAGATATGCCTATCTGCATGAATGAAGATGGTACAATGAATGAGTTATGTGGTATTTATAATGGCTTAGATAGATTTGAATGTAGAGAAAAACTACTCGAACAATTTAAAAATGAAGGTAGTTTTGTTAAAGCTGAAGAAATTATACACTCTGTTGGGCATTCTGAAAGAACTGGTGTAATGGTAGAACCATATCTTTCTAAACAATGGTTTGTTAAGATGAAACCTTTAGCTCAAGATGTTTTAAAAGCACAAGAAAATCCTGAGACTAAGATTAATTTCTATCCTTCAAGATTTGAAAAGACTTTTGTGCAATGGTTAGAAAATATCGAAGATTGGTGTATTTCTAGACAATTATGGTGGGGTCATAGAATTCCTGTATGGTATCACAAAGATACAAATGAAATATATTGTGATATTGAAGCTCCAAAAGATATAGAAAACTATTATCAAGATGAAGATGTATTAGATACATGGTTTTCTAGTGCTCTATGGCCTTTTTCTGTATTAGGTTGGCCTGAAGAAACTCAAGATTTTAAAAGATATTTTCCTACAACATGTATGGTAACAGGATATGATATTATCTTTTTCTGGGTTGCAAGAATGGCATTTAGCGCTAGACATTTCTGTAATGATGTACCATTTAAAGATTGCTTAATTCATGGTCTTATTAGAGATGAAAAGGGTAGAAAGATGTCTAAGTCTTTAGGTAATGGTATAGATCCTATTGATTTAATCAATGAATATGGAGCTGATACTTTAAGATTATTCTTATCGACAAATTCTACACCAGGTTTAGATATGAATTTCTCAACTGAGAAAATGCAAGCAGGATGGAATTTTATCAATAAATTATGGAATGCATCAAGATATGTTTTAATGAATATTGATGAAACATATAAATATCAAAAACCTTCAATCAATAATGAAATTGATAATTGGATTATAAATAGATTAAACAACACTATTAAATCTGTATCCAATAACTTAGATAAGTATGAATTAGCTATTGCAGGTAATGAAATAATTTCATTTGTTTGGGATGATTTTTGTTCAATGTATATAGAATTTACTAAGTCAGCATTAAATAGTGAAGATCTTAGTGTTAAACATGAAACATTAAATACTCTGATTTATGTACTAGAAGCTATTTTAAAGCTATTGCATCCTTTTATTCCGTTTGTTACAGAAGAAATATATCAAAGTATTCATTCTGATTCAGAAAGCATTGTAGTAGAAAAATGGCCAGAAATCATAGATGATATAAATATAGATAAAGCTATTTCTATTGATAGAATAATTGAGATTATTAAACAAACTAGAGAAATCCGTACTGAGAATAATATTAAACCTTCTAAAGAATTAAATATTATTGTAGAAGGCATGGAATTAGATGATTCTTTAAAACAAATTCTATATCGTATGGTTAAACTAAATATAATTGATTCTACTAATGAAGAAACAATTGTAAGACCTCTAAGTTTTGGAAAAGTATTCTATTTAATGAACGAAATAGTTGATGTTCAAGCTGAACTTGAAAAAATAGATAAAGAATTATTAAGATTAGAAAAAGAAATAGAAAGATCTAATAATATGCTTAATAATGAAAAATTTATTTCAAAAGCTCCAAAAGAAAAAGTAGAAGAAGAAAAGAATAAATTAATTAATTATGAAAATTCATATAAAACTTTAATCGAAAAGAAAAAGGAGTTAAGTTAATGAAAGCTAAAACCATTATTGGTGTATCTTCAATAATTACTGCATCATCTTATATAGCTTATAAGAAAATTTCTAATGATATTTTTAAAAAGATTTTCTATAGAAATGATAAGGATTATATTATTGAAGAAAAATATAGTAATTGGTTGAAAGAATCTAATGTAACTGATGCTGAAATTGAATCATTTGATGGATTAAAATTAAAAGCTTTAAATGTATCAAATCATGAAACTAATAATTATGTAATATTAGTTCATGGCATTAGTAATAATAAATATGGTATGTTAGATCGTGCGTTTGGTTTTGATTCATTAGGATATAATGCTTTAATCATTGATCAAAGATCTGCTGGTGAATCACAAGGAGAATATTATTCTTATGGTTTTAAAGAATCTTTAGATATTACTTTATGGATAGATTATTTAATTAAAAATAATCCTGATGTGAATATTGTTTTATATGGTGTATCAATGGGTGCAGCAACAGTGATGTTGTCTTTAAACCAAAAACTTCCAAAAAATGTTAAATGTGTTATTGAAGATTGTGGATATTCTTCTATGGAAGAAGAAATTGATTATGTAATTAGAAAAGAACATGATTTAAAGTATACAAAACTAATTCTAAAGTTAATTGAAAAACAAATGATTGATAAATTTGGTTATTCATTTGAAGATGTTAATGTTAAAAAAAGTTTAGATAAGAATGAAATACCAATTATGTTTATACATGGAATGGAAGATGAATTAGTTCCATATGAAATGTCTAAAAAATTATATAATCATAACTTAGGCGAAAAGAAATTTTATCCAGTACCTAATGAAGGACATTGTTTTGCGATAAATGATCCAAATTATTTTAATCACATCAATCATTTCATTGAAAAAAATTTATTGTAAAAATATTGCATTAAAAAAAATAAGTATTTATAATTATATTTGAGGTTAATAGTTCCTCATAAAAAAAACAAATTAAAAAAGAAGGAAGGATAAAATTAAAATGGCTGTTAAGAAAGTTGCAAAAAAGGCACCTGCTAAGAAAGCTGTAGCAAAGAAAGCTGTAGCTAAGAAAGCTCCTGCTAAGAAAGTTGCTAAGAAAGCTGTAGCTAAGAAAGCACCTGCTAAGAAAGTTGCAAAGAAAGTAGCTCCTAAGAAAGCTGCTGCAAAGAAGACTGCTGCTAAGAAAGCTGCTCCTAAAAAAGCTGTAGCTAAGAAAGCTCCTGCTAAAAAGGCAGTTAAAAAAGTAGCTAAAAAAGCTGCTCCTAAAAAGGTAGCTAAAAAAGCAACTAAGAAATAAGAAGCTATTAAGCTTCTTTTTTATTGCATTTAATATTCTTAATACTTATAATTAATCTATAAACATTGAATAAGACATGATTATATGTAAACTTATCAAAGAGAGACTATGCAAGGTGTAAATAGTTATAAGTCCATATAGTTACTACTTATGAGTTTCTATTGTAATATTTAGACGTTAACTCGCGTTAAGAGTATAAGTTATAAATTAAGGTGGTACCGCGCTTTGCGCCCTTGTTACCATCTTTTTATTTTTTGGAGGTTATTATGATTAATATTAGAGAAGATGAAAAACTACATGTCTTAAATCATTCTTGTGCACATTTAATGGCACAAGCTGTATCACATTTATATCCACATGCAAAATTCTGGGTTGGACCAGTTATTGATGATGGTTTTTATTATGATATTGATTTAGGTGATGATGTTATTAAAGATGAAGATATCGAAAAAATAGAAAAAGAAATGAAAAAGATTTCTAAAGATGGAAAAAGAATCATCAGAAAAGAACTTAGTAGACAAGAAGCATTAGAAATGTTTAAAGATGATGAATATAAAATTGATTTAATCAATAATATGCCTGATGATACTGTAATATCTTGTTATAGTCAGGGTGATTTTACTGATTTATGTAAAGGACCACATGTAGAAACTGTTAAAGAAATTAAATATTTTAAATTGATTAAATATTCTGGAGCATATTGGAAAAACGATGCTAAGAATAAAATGCTACAAAGAATATATGGTGTTGCATTTTATAATCAAGAAGATTTAGATCAATATTTAAATGAACTAGAAGAAGCTAAACAAAGAGATCATAGATTAATAGGTAAACAACAAGAACTATTCATGAATCATGTATTAGTTGGTGCAGGTATGCCTATGTGGCTTCCTAATGGTGCAATTATAAGAAAACAATTAGAAAACTATATCTATGAGAAAGAACAAGCTTTAGGTTATGAACATGTTTATACTCCTTGTGTTGGTACAGTTGATTTATATAAAACATCAGGACATTGGGATCACTATAAAGATAATATGTTTCCTATGATGAAAGTAGAAAATGAAGAATTTGTATTAAGACCAATGAATTGTCCTCATCATATGCTTATATATAAGAATAAACTACATTCATATAGAGATTTACCTGTAAGAATTGGTGAATTTGCGACTGATTTTAGATATGAAGCATCTGGTGCTGTAAAAGGTTTAGAAAGAGTTAGATGTATGTGTCAAAATGATGCGCATTTATTTGTAACACCAGAACAGATTGCTGATGAATTTAAAAAGGTTGTAACATTAATTCTTGATGTTTATAAAGACTTCGGTATAAAGAATTATAAATTTAGATTATCTTTAAGAGATCCTCAAGATAAAGAAAAATATTTTGATGATGATCAAATGTGGAATGAAGCAGAAGCTAAATTAAGAGAAGTTTTAAACGAATTAAATGTTGATTATTTTGAAGCTATTGGTGAAGCTGCTTTCTATGGTCCTAAATTAGATGTTGAAGTTAAACCTGCAATAGGACCTGAAATAACTCTATCTACATGTCAATTAGATTTCTTATTACCTAGAAGATTTGAATTAAACTATATTGATTCAAATGGTGAAAAACAAACTCCAGTTGTATTACATAGAGCAATATTTGGTACATTTGATAGATTTACTGCTTATATCATTGAAGAAACTAAAGGATCTTATCCTATGTGGTTAGCTCCAAAACAAGTTGTTATTATTCCTGTTCATCAAGAAAAACATGAAGAATATTCATATGAATTATGTAATTTATTAAAACAAAAAGGTATTAGAGTTCATGTTGATAATAGAAATGAAAAACTAGGTTATCGTATTAGAGAAGCACAAATGAATAAAATACCTTATGAAATAGTAATAGGTGATAATGAACTTGAAAATAGAACTGTAAATATTAGAAGATATGGTGTTGAAGGTTCTGAAGCAATGAATATTGATGACTTTGTGAATATGATTAATGATAAGAATATTAATAGAAATTAAAAAGAATGCTAAGCATTCTTTTTAAGTTTATTAATAATTTCTTCTTTATTTAATTCTAGTACTTCATCATTATTTCTAGCCTTGAATTCAAATATACCTTCATTAGCTTTTTTACCAATAGTGATTCGATATGGAATACCTATTAATTCAGAATCATTAAATTTAACCCCAGGTCTTTCATCTCTATCATCTAAGATAGTTTCAATGCCTAAACTATTTAATTCATCATATAATTCGTTAGCTATTTGATTTTGTAGTTCATCTTTTGAAGACATTATTAGAATAATAGCTTTATATGGAGCAATATTTTCAGGCCAAATAATACCTTTATCATCATGATTTTGTTCAACTATTGCAGCCATAGTTCTACCTATACCAATTCCATATGAACCCATCCATACATCTTGAAGTTGATTGGTTTCATCAGCATATTGTAGATTCATAGCTTTTGAATACTTTGTACCTAATTTAAATGTATTACCAATCTCTATTCCTTTAGTAAACTTCAATGGTTTACCACAAACAGGGCATAAATCGCCATCTTTAACATTAACAATATCACCAACTAAATCATATTTAATATCTTCAATATTGCTATTTATATAGTGATATCCTTTTTTATTAGCTCCCATAACAAAGTTATTCATCTGCAAAACTTCATTATCAATAACAACTTTACAGTTTAAATCAATAGGTCCACAATATCCTGCTACAGCATTTGATTTATTAATTAATTCATCATCTGCAAAATTAATCTCTTTTGCATTTAATAATTTTAATACCTTACTTTCATTTAAATCTCTATATCCGTTAATAAAGAAAGCAACTAATTCACCATCAACATTCATTAATAATGCTTTTACAGTATTATTTATATCAATATTTAAGAATTCAGCTACTTTTTCTATAGATTCACAATTTAATGTTTCAACTTCTTGTTTAGCTAAATGTTCAACTTTATTATCTACTTGAACTCTTTTAACTTCAGAGACTTCTAAGTTAGAAGAATAAGAACAATCATCACAATATACAACTGTATCTTCTCCAAGTGGGGCAATAGCTTGGAATTCCTCAGATAATGATCCACCCATAACCCCAGTATTTGCTTTAACAATACGATAATTAATACCCATTTCATCAAAAGATTTCTTATAAGCATCAAACATTTTTTGATAAGCAATATCTAAACCTTTTTCATCAACATCAAATGTATAAGCATCTTTCATGACAAATTCTTTAACTCTTACAAGTCCAAATCTAGCACGAGGTTCATCTCTATATTTTGTTTGGAATTGATATAGATTAAAAGGCATATCTTTATATGATCTAATCTTAGATTTAGCTGCATATGCGAATAATTCTTCGTGAGTAGGGCCTAAAACCATATCTTTATTACTACGATCTTTTAGTCTAAACATATCTTGACCAAAACCATTAAGTCTACCTGAATCTTCATAATATGAAGCAGCTATTAAGCCAGGCATTCTAACTTCTTGAGCTCCAGATTCATTCATATGCTTTCTAATGATATTTTCAATATTATTTTGTACCTTTAAACCTAAAGGAAGCATCATATATATTCCAGCTGATGTTTTTTTAATATATCCAGCTTTAACTAATAGATTGCCACTATCAGAATCTTCATCTTTAACATCTTCTCTTAAAGTATAAAAATAAGCATTTTTTAGTTTCATAAGTCTACCTCGTACCCACATAATTATATCATCATTGATACTTATCAAAATTTTTAAAGTGTAGTTTTCCTACATACTTTAATTTATCTTTACCATATTTACTTATAAATAATTGAATAGTTTTATCAATATTTTCTAAATCAGAAGAACCTTTTTGAAATTTCATCTTATATTTTTCTTCTAATTTATCCATATATTCAAGAAAAGCATATCTACTTATTATAGAAGCTACAGCTACAGCAGGGTATTTTTCTTCAGCTTTAGTTTCAAATATTAAATTGTGATATACATCTTTTTCATTTACTAAATAGCGATAATAATCATCTTCACTACAAAATTGATCAACATATGCAGCCTTAGGAATATCATATCCTTTATCAATTAAGTTTAGATATGCTTTATTATGCATCTTAGCCTTTATAGCATTTAAATTGTCAGTTTCATGAACTTTATTATATGTTCCATTATCAAGTATCAATAGGGAATGTTTAAACTTAGACATTAATTCTTTACCAATACTTTTTATATATTGATCATTTAATTGCTTAGAATCGGTAATTCGTTTTTCATTTAAATAGTCATAATCATTTTCTTCAATTATTGCACTACAAACTACAATAGGACCAAAAACATCACCAGTTCCAACTTCATCAGATCCAGCTTGTCTGCTTGCTTTGTTTTCTAAATAGGCACTTGCATAGAAAAATGCATCATTTCCTTGAAAAACAACTTTTTGTGATTTATATATAGTTATAGTTAAATCATCTCTTTGAATAAAAGTATCTACATATTCATTTTTATTATCTTTAATGTAGTCTTTAAAAGTATCTTTTAATACTTTAATCTTTTCTTCACTAAGTTTTATTGAAAAATTACTCATATATTAAGTATAACAAAGTTAACAAATATTTTTATTTGCAGTAAAATTTAATTATGGTTATTCCTGAAAGTTATTTTATATTTATAAGTCTATTTATCGTTGGCTTATATATTGCCTTAATGATTATTGGCTACAATAAAGGATTTTTATATGAATTAGTTAATTTAGCCTATACAGCACTATCTTTGGCTCTAGCTTATTTTGCTTCGCCTGTGCTTGCGAGTATGTTTCCTTTATTTGATATTAAAAATGCTGCTAAAGATATGTCTATTTTAGTAGATCTATTTAATTTAAATGATATTTTAAATATTGTTGCATATTTTTTAATAATCTTCTTATTACTAAAGATTATTTATATCTTTATTTCAATATTAGTTAAATCCTTAAATAAGATACCAGTTTTAGGTAAATTAAATAAAATGTTAGGATCTTTGTTTGGTATTGTTAACGCCACTATAATTACTATAGTTATAAGCATGTTGCTAAGTTTACCATTATTTAAAAATGGAAATGAAATAAAAGAAAAAACCATATTAAAATACATCAATAACTTATCACAAGATGTTTTAAGTGTAGTAACTCAAAAAGTTATTGAAAATAATCTAAGTGATGGTATTAATTTTGATATTGATTCATATCGTCAAGAATTTAAAGAGTGGTTAATTTCTATACAATAAAATGAACTATTTTGATAATATCCAATTAAACTTAATTAAAGATAAAATAATTGAACATGCTTTTATAAAAGAAGCTAAAGATTTTATTATTAATGAAGAAGTAAACTTCAATCCTTTAGTTATCAAAAAGAATATTAAAGAAACATCAGAAGCGTTAAAAATATTAAAAGATAATAACATTATTAATTTTGATGGCATTTATGATGTAAATGATATTTTAGATAAAGCAGATAAAGACATCACCTTAAATGGAATTGAATTTAAGAATGTATTAGTATTTCACAAACATTGTGCTCGTATAAAAAAACAATTTGAATCTTTTGATGAATCATATACGATAAGAGATTATTCTGATTCAATAATGATAAATAATGATGTATTTAATAAAATTGAAAATTGTATAGATAATTCTGGTGAAGTTAAAAAAGATGCATCTGATAAATTAAAAGAGATTTATAATCAATTAGATAAATGTGAAAAAGACTTATATAATAAAGCCTATTCTTTTATTGATAAACATTCAAATTCTTTACAAGAAACTTCTATTTACACAAGAAATGATAGAATTGTTTTCTTAATTAAGAATTCTGATAAGAATAAATATAATGGTTATACTTATGGAAGTAGTTCTAGTGGTCTTGCATCATATGTAGAACCAGCATCTTTAATAGAAGAAAACAACAAAAAAGTACAGCTTCTACAAGACAAGAATGATGAAATAGATAGAATCCTTAAACAACTCACATATTTAATATCTAGTATTTGTGAAGAATATAGAAATAATTTTGAATCTTTGATTAAATTGTCTGTAATATTTGCTAAAGCTAATTATGGCTATTTAAATAATGGAATAATCGCTGAAATAAATGATACTAGATATTTTGATTTTGTAGATCTATGTCATCCTTTAATTGATCAAAATAAAGTTGTATCAAATTCATATAGAATATATGAGCCATATCAAGGTATAGTTATTTCTGGTTCTAATACTGGAGGAAAAACTGTTTCTTTAAAAGCTATTGGTTTATCGATAATTATGACTTATTTAGGTATACCAATTATCGCATCTAGCGCAAGTGTACCTTTATATAAAAACGTATACGTAGATATTGATGATAATCAATCAATTGTCGATTCACTTTCTACTTTTTCTGCACATATCACAAATATTAATGATATTTTAAATAATGCTGATAGAAACTGTTTAATTCTTATTGATGAATTAATATCTGGTACAGATCCTTCACAAGCTCAAGCTATATCTTTAGCTATCTTAGATAAGATAAAAGAGTTAGGTTCTATTTTTGTTATCACAACACACTTTGACGATATAAAAAAATACTCATATGATGATGAAAACATATTATTATCATCTGTAGGTTTTAATATGGAAATACTAAGTCCTACTTATAAGTATTTAGAAGATTCTATTGGTTCTTCAAACGCGATAGAAATTGCTTCTAGATATTTTGATGATAATTCTATTATTGAAAATGCGAAGTATTATTTAAATAAAAGTAAAGATGAAAAAGATCAATTATTAGAAAAACTCGCTAAACAAATAGAAGAAAATGAATTAGAAAAAGAGAAGTTATTAAATATGCAAAACAATTTTAATTCTCTTACTAAGACTTATGAAGATAAATTAAGTGAATTTGAAGCTAATAAAGATTCTTTAAAACAAAAATATATTAATGAATTAAATGAATATGTTTTAGATATTAAAGAAAAGGCTATTGATAAATTAGAGTCTATAAAAGAAGTTGAAAACAAAAACATTATTAATGAAATAGAAGAACTGATTGATATTAAGCAAGAGGAAGATGAAGAAATAGTATTTAATATAGGTGATAATGTTCGTATTAAAGATAATGAGCAAATAGGCGTTATAACTGATTTAAATAATGATCAAGCAACCATAAACATTAGAGGTCTTACTGTTAAAACAAATATCAAAGATCTAAAATTAATGCCTAAGACTATTAAAAATGATACTAAAGTTATTTCTAAGCAATATAAAAGAGTTAAGAATGAATTAAATATAGTAGGTGAAAGAGTTGAAGATGGATTAGTTTTAATGGAAGAATACTTAGATAAAGCTAATGCTGCTCATATGTCACAAGTTAAAATAATTCACGGAATTGGTACAGGCGCTTTAAGAAGTGCTTTAAGAGAAAGATTAAAAAGACTATCATATGTAAAAGAATTCAAAGATGGTGATTATTATGATGGTGGTTCTGCAGTAACTATGGTAGAGTTTAAACAATGAAATTAAAAGAAAAACTACAAACATTACCTAAAAAACCAGGTGTTTATCTTCATAAAGATAAAGATGGAACTGTAATATATGTAGGTAAAGCTATAAATCTTTTTAATAGAGTTAATTCATATTTTAAAGGTGCTCATGATTATAAAACCACAAAATTAGTTTCTAATATTACTGATTTCGATTATATTGTGACTAAATCGGAAAAAGAAGCACTTATTTTAGAATATAATCTTATAAAACAATATGATCCTAAATATAATATTGTCTTTAAAGATGATAAGACATATCCATATATCTTAATATCTGATAGTAAAGAACCATATGTATCAGTACTTAGAATTAATAAAAAAACTAAATATAAAGGCAAATTATATGGTCCTTTTCCTGATGTAGGTGCTGCTAGAAATATGGTTGAATTAATAAATAATATATATCCTACAAGAAAATGTAAGACTTTAAAGAAAGAATTATGTCTTTATTATCATTTAAATCAATGTAAAGGATATTGTGTAAAAGATATTGATCAAAAAGAAAATGATGAAATAAAAGATAAAATAACTAATATCTTAAATGGTGACATTAAAGATGTAGTAAATGATTTAAAAAATAAAATGAATATTGCGGTTGAACAACTAGATTATGAAAAAGCTGCAACATATAGAGATTTAATCCAAGATTTAAAAGAAACAAATCTTAAACAAGATGTTCAAAAGAATATTAAAGAGAGTTTTGATGTCTTTAATTATTATGTAGAAGATGGATATATTGCGATTACTGGTTTATTTATAAAAAAAGGAAGATTATTATCATCAGAAAAGTTTATTGATTATTTAGTAGGAGATCCTGAAAACTTTGTATCTTCATATATTTATCAATTTTATGAAATAAATGAAAAACCTAAAACATTATATTTACCTAAAGAATTATTAGTATATTTTAATGATGTTTATAATTGCAAAAGTGTAAGTAGAGGATATAAATATCAACTTCTTAATCAAGCTAAATCAAACTCTATTGAATTAATTAATCAAAATAAAAAGATTATTACCAATAAAGAATCTTATTTTAGCCAATTAGAAGACGAATTTAGAAGAATTTTCAATACTGATATAAAACATATTGAATTATTCGATAATTCTCATACAGGTGGTCAAAATACAGTAGGAGCTATGGTTGTATATAAAGACTTTAAGCCATCAAAGAAGGATTATCGTTTATTTAAATTAGATGATAGTGCTAATGATATACAATCCATGAAAGAGATGTTGTATAGAAGGTATTTTAGAGTATTAAAAGATGATTTAGAAAGATGTGATTTATTAATTGTGGATGGTGGAAAAACACAAATAGATGCAGCTAAAGAAATATTAGATTCTTTAAATATGAATATTAGAATTTGTGGATTAGGTAAAGATGAACATCATAATACTTCATATTTAATGAATTCTGATTATGAAATAATCGATATAAATAAAAACTCTAATTTGTTCTTTTTCTTAACTAATATGCAAGATGAGGTACATCGCTTTGCGATAACATATCATAAAAAACTAAGAATGAAAGCTGTATATAAATCAATATTAGATGATATACCAGGTCTAGGAACTAAAACTAGGACTAAATTATTAAGAAAGTATAAATCTATAGCTAATATTAAAAAACAATCTCTAGAAGAGCTAAAAACAGTTTTAAATGATAAAGTAGCTCAAGAGTTATATAATAAGATACAGGAAGAAAACAATGCTTAAAAACTTATCTGATTATTTATCTTTGTTTACTCTAATAGTAATGAATTTATATGCATTACGATTTTTTATATCATCTTTAACTCCACCTGATCAAAAAGATGATAATACTTTAAGTAGAAAACAATTACTTAAAGATTATATCAATAATACTGAAGAATAAAGTCAAGGATAACCTTGACTTTAATATTTTATTTCTAGACCTATTTTTTCTTTTACAGTATTTAATGTTTTATCAGCAATAGCGCTAGCTTTTTTAGCTCCATCACTTAATACTTCTTCTATTTGTCTAGAATGAATTATTTCATTATATCTATTTTGAATTGTATCTAAAGTATCACATACCACATCAGCTACATAGCCTTTTAATTTTCCATAACCTTGTCCTGCAAATTCATCTACTATATCTTGCATAGGTCTATTAGTTAAACTAGAAGCAATCTCTATCAAATTATATAATCCTGCTTGATTCTCTTTATCTAATTGAATAACACCAATTGAATCAGTAACAGCAGACATAATTTTCTTTCTAGCTAAAGCTAAATCATCTAATAAATATATACAACCTTTATTTGTCTCATCTGATTTAGACATTTTCTTACTAGGATCAGATAATGACATGATTCTTGCGCCAACTTTATTAATTAATGGTTCTGGAACAACAAAAGTCTCACCATATTTATTATTAAATCTTTGAGCTAAATCTCTAGTAAGTTCTACGTGTTGTTTCTGATCTTCACCAACAGGTACATAATTTGCATTATATAAAAGAATATCTGCAGACATTAAACATGGATAAGTATATAAACCTGCAGTCATATTCTTTTCACCTTTAGCAGTTTTATCTTTAAATTGAGTCATTCTATTTAGTTCACCTAAATATGTATTACAAGCCATAATATATCCAAGTTCTGCATGAGCATGAACATCGGTTTGTAGGAAAATTGTAGCTTTCTTTGGATCTAAACCACACGCTAAATAAAGTGCAATTGCATCTGTTAAATTCTTTGATAAATCCTTAGGATCTTGGTATTCAGTAATACAATGAAGATTCGCAACAAATACAAACATTTCATAATCATCTTGATAATTAACGAAATTTCTTAAAGCACCAATGTAATTACCTAAAGTTAACTGACCAGTTGGTTTAATTCCTGACAACATTCTTTTCATAATTTACCTCCTAAAAATAAAAAGGTGATAATTAAGGGCGCAAATGCGCGGTACCACCTTTATTTATAACTTTAATCTTTAACGCAGAATTACGTAAATGACTAGCGCCATTTATATAGCAGGTCCCAATTCATTAATATTAATGTAACTGCTTACACCAAACGCAGTCTCTCTATAATCAATAAATATTAACTACTATTTCCTATAGATACTATATTAAAAGTTTGTTTATTTTGCAAATTTATTCATAATTTTCTAATAAAAAGAAATAAGATTTTAAATATAATGTTATATAATATAGGCATGATTGTAGTATACACATCACCAGGCTGTTCTTCATGCCGAAAAGTTAAGAATTATTTAAAAGACAACAATCTCAAGTTTATAGAGAAGAATATTTTTAATACTCTTTTAAATAAAGAAGAAATTAAATATTTAATTTCACGTACAGAAAATGGAACAGATGATATTATTTCTAAAAGATCTAAAATAATTCAAGAAAATAAGATCGATATTGAATCAATGTCTGTAAATGAGTTATGTGATTTTATAGTAAATAATCCATCTATCTTAAAAAGACCTATCATAATAGATGAAAAAGATCTACAAGTAGGTTATGACGAAGAAGAAATTGAACTATTTAATAGACTTAGAAGTATTTCTAAATGTGATGATGATTGTCCACATTATGAAACATGTGGCCAAGTACGTGATGAACTATGTCTAGAGTCTTAGTAGGTTTATCTGGAGGCGTTGACAGCGCTGTTGCAGCTTATTTATTAAAAGAAGCAGGTTACGATGTTACCTGCTGTTTTATGCGTAATTGGGACTCATTACTAAATAATGATACCTTAGGTAATAATACTCTAGGTAATGATATTTGCCCGCAAGAACAAGATTATAACGATGCTAAAGCGGTTGTAGAAAAACTTGGTCTAGAACTATTAAGAAGTGATTATGTTCAAGAATATTGGGATAATGTTTTCATGAATTTTGTAAGTGAATACGAAAAAGGTAGAACTCCTAATCCTGATATTTTATGTAATAAATATATTAAATTTGATTCTTTTTTAAATTTCGCAAAAGAAAATGGCTTTGATAAGATTGCAACTGGACACTATTTTAAAAAAGTAGAAGAGAATAATCTAATTAAATATTATAAAGCTTTAGATTTATCAAAAGATCAATCTTATTTCTTATCACAAGTAAATAAAGATGCTTTAGATTATTCATTATTTCCTTTAGGAGATGTCTTAAAAAGTGAAGTAAGAAATATTGCTCATAAATTAGATTTAAGTATTGCTGATAAAAAGGATTCTACTGGTATTTGTTTTATTGGTGAAAGAAACTTTAAAGAATTTTTAAAGAATTATATTCCAATGAAAAAAGGTAAAATCATTGATATTGATACATTAGAAGAAATAGGTGAACATCAAGGAGTTTATTATTATACTATTGGTCAAAGAAAAGGTTTTGGTGTTGGTGGCAATAAAGGACCTTACTATTGTGTAGGCAAAGATGTAAAGAATAATATTTTATATTTAACTTCAATTGAAAATGAACATTATCTTTTGTCTGATAGTGCTTATATTACAGATATTAATTGGATTGAAAATATTGCTGATGAATTAGATATTCAATGTAAATTTAGATATAGACAAGCTGATAATCAAGTTCATATAAAAAAGATTGATGATAATAGTGCAATGCTTACATATCCTTCAAAAATTAAAGCTGTCACTCCAGGACAACAAGCAGTATTTTATTTAAATGGGCAGCTTTTAGGTGGAGGAACCATTGAAACTACATATTTAAATAATCTTGATGTAAATAAGATGTTGATGGATAGAGTTAATAATGGAAGATAAAATTATCGAAATTATTGAAGGTGAATTTATTCACACCATATATAAGTCTGAATCATATATGGTCAGCAAATTTGAAACAAATGATGGGACTATAACTGTTACAGGCCCATCTTTTGATTATGAAAGAAAACAGAAATATGTCTTAAAAGGTGAGTATGTTGATCATCCTAGATATGGATTTCAATTTTCAATGATTTCTATAGATAAATATCTACCATCTAAAAAAGAAGAAATAATTTCATTTTTAAAAAGTAAAACATTTCCAGGTGTTGGTAAAAAAGTAGCTGAAAAAATATATGAACATTTTGGTAGTGAAACATTAAATATATTAAAAGAAGATCCTTCTAAAATATTAGAAATGGATTTAACGAATAAACAATTATCTTCTTTACAAGAAGGTTTTCAAAATCTAAATGATCCTGAAAATGAAATAATGTTTTATCTAGTTTCTAATGGTTTTAATAATAATGATGCTCAAAAGATATTTCATAGATTTAAATTAGCTACTATTGAAGTCGCAAACGATAATCCTTTTAGATTCTATAATGAAATCTATGGTATTGGATTTGATAAAGTAAGAAACTTTGCTTCTAAGATAAGTTTTGAAGATTCTGAAAATAAATATAAAGAAGCTTTTTTAATCAATATTATTTCTGATTATACATTTAATTCTGGTGATATCTATATTGAATATGATTCATTAGTTAGTGTATTAAATTATTATGGTGGTTTAGATAATTTAGATGAGATATTAAATAGATGTATTGATAAAGAATATATTTATAGGCAAGATAATAGATTATATCTATTTAATGATTATTATGATGAAAAATATATTGCTGATTTTTTAAATAGATTTAATACTAGTGAGATAATTGATGATTTATTATTAGATGATGGTATTAAAAGTATAGAAAATGATTTAGCTATTAAATATGACTTAAATCAAAAACAAGCAATTAAAAATTTCTTTAATAATTCTATATCGATGATAATAGGTGGACCAGGAACAGGAAAAACAACTATTGTTAAAGGAATGGTAGAAATGTTTAAACAGATTTATCCTTTTTCAAATTTAATTGTTGTAGCACCAACGGGAAGAGCTGCAAAAAGAATTAACGAAATATGTGGATGCGAATCTAAAACAATTCATTCATTATTAAGATGGAACAAAGAATCAAATACTTTTGCATTTGATGTAGATAATCCAATATTATATGATGCTTTAATAATTGATGAGTTTTCGATGGTTGATAATTCATTGTTTACTTCCTTATTAAAAGCATGTTCTCGTATTAAAAAAATATGCATTATTGGTGATAATAATCAACTTCCATCTATTAGACCAGGTGATTTATTAAATGATTTAATAATCTCTAATAAATTCTCTTTAACAAGATTAAATACAAATTATAGACAAAGTAGTGGTAGTGAAATAATATCTTTAGCTAGTGATATTATTAATGATGATTTTGATATTAATAAATATCAAACAGATATTAATTTTTATGATATTAATGAAAGCAACTTTGATTTAATTAGTTTGATTAAACAAGATATTGATAATGGTTATTCTTTAGATGAAATACAAGTCTTAACACCAATGTATAAAGGTAAATGGGGTATAGATACTTTAAATGATCAACTTCAAAACACTTTTAATCCATCTGATATTTCTAAACATGAAAGACAAGTAGGAAATACAATATTTAGAGAAAATGATAAAGTCTTGCAATTAAAAAATAGACCAAGTGATGATGTATATAATGGTGATATTGGAATATTAGAAGAAGTTAATAATAAAGAAAAATATCTACTTATCAACTTTCAGGATATTTATGTATTCTATAAAAATGATGATCTACAAGATATATCGCTTGCTTATGCAATGTCTGTACATAAAGCACAGGGTAGTGAATATCAGATTGTTTATTTTATCTTAAGCAATTATAATTTACATATGCTCAATAGAAATCTTATATATACTGCTATAAGTAGAGCTAAAACAAAACTTGTGATAATTGGTAGTGTTGCACTACTAGAAAAAGGAATACACAAGTCTATGAAAAAAAGAAACACAACATTGAATTTGAGGTTAAATAATGAATAGTGAAAGAATTAAAAAGATTACTGGTATTGGAATTTTTACTGCTATTGTTGTAGTTTTACAACTACTTGGTTCATTTATCAAATTTGGACCATTTTCTATATCTTTAGTATTAATTCCGATAGTTGTAGGAGCTGCAATCTATGGACCTTTTGCAGGGCTATGGTTAGGATTTGTCTTTGGTTTTGTAGTGTTAATAAGTGGTGATGCTGCAGCATTTTTAGCTGTTAGTATTATTGGCACAATTATTACAGTTATTTCAAAAGGCTGTCTAGCTGGATTTTTAAGTGGATTAGTCTATAAAACATTTAAAGGTAATAAAACTATTGCTGCAATTTTAGCTTCAATAACTTGTCCTATAGTTAATACAGGTGTATTTTTAATCTGTTGTTTAATATTCTTTATGCCAACTATAACTTCATGGGCTATAGGTTTAGGTTTTGAAAATGTTTACAACTATATGATTGTTGGTCTTGTTGGAGGAAATTTTATCTTTGAATTATTAACTAATGCAATATTATCTCCAGCAATTGTAAAAGTTATTAAGATGGAAGATAATTTACATTAATTATTTAAGATTGTAAAATTATGTTATTATAACTAAGAAGATAAGTAACTTATTTAAAATTAGAGAGTATTTATTTGGTGAAAGAATACATTAATAAGTGAAGCTACTTCTTTAAATCAAAGTAATGTTTGACGTAATATCTGCGTTAAAGATATCAAGGGCACATATTCTTATATGTGAACTAAGGTGGTACCGCGTTAATGACGTCCTTAGATAAGGACGTTTTATTTTTAGGAGGAAAACTTATGAAGAATTTAAGTGGAAATCAAGTAAGACAAATGTTTTTAGATTTTTTTAAATCTAAGAATCACATGATTGAACCAGGAGCATCTTTAGTTCCAGTTAATGATCCAACTTTACTATGGATTAATTCAGGTGTTGCCGCATTAAAGAAATATTTAGATGGAAGAGAAAAACCTAAATCAAATAGAATCGCAAATGCTCAAAAATGTATTAGAACAAATGATATTGAAAATGTAGGTAAGACATCAAGACATCATACATTTTTTGAAATGCTTGGAAACTGGTCAATTGGTGATTATTTTAAAGAAGAATCTTTAAAAATGTCTTGGGAATTTTTAACTTCTGAAGAATGGATAGGTTTTGATCCTAATAGAATATATGTAACAGTATATCCAGATGATATAGAATCATATGATATTTGGACTAAACAAATAGGTTTAGATCCAAGTCATATCTTAAAGTCTACTGATAATTTTTGGCAAATAGGTGAGGGCCCTTGTGGACCTGATTCAGAGATATATTATGATCGTGGTGAAAAATATGATCCTGAAGGTATTGGTGAAAGATTATTTTTTGAAGAAATAGAGAATGATAGATATGTAGAATTATGGAATAATGTTTTTTCACAATATGATGCTAAAGAAGGTGTAGATCGTAAAGATTTTAAAGAATTACCACAGAAAAACATTGATACAGGCATGGGCTTAGAAAGACTTGTAGCAATGATACAAGATGGTGAAACTAATTTTGATACTGATTTATTCTTGCCATATATTCATAAAACTGAAGAATTTACTAAAGTTAAATACTCTGAAAATAAAATGGCATTTAGAGTGATTGCTGACCACATTAGAACATGTGTTTTTGCCTTAGCTGATGGCGCAACTTTTTCTAATGAAGGAAGAGGTTATGTATTAAGAAGAGTATTAAGAAGAGCTATGAGATATGGAAGAAATATTGGTATTGATAAACCATTCTTATATGAAATAGTTGATACAGTATGTGAAAATATGAAGGATTTCTATCCATACTTATTAGAAAAGAAAGACTTTGTTAAAAAACTTATTTTAAAAGAGGAAGAATCTTTCTTATTAACATTATCAAATGGTGAAAAACTACTCCAGGAAGAGCTTAAAAAGGCTTCTAATGGCATTTTAAGTGGTGAAGTTATCTTTAAATTATATGATACTTATGGTTTTCCTAAAGAAATGACTATTGAATCTGCGCAAGAATATGGATTAAAGTGTGATCTTGATGGTTTTAATAAATGTATGGAAAACCAACGTAATATGGCTAGAAACGCAAGAGATACAGAAGAATCTATGCATAGTCAATCAATTGATTTATTAGAATTTAATGAAGCTTTTAATTTCACTGGATATGATAACTATGAAGACAAGGCAAAAGTTACAGGTTTATTTATTCAAGGTAATAGAGTTGCTTCAATTGATAAAGAAGGTGAAGTAATATTTAATAAATCATGTTTTTATGCCGAATCTGGAGGTCAAGTTGCTGATACAGGCATAATTATAAATGATAATTGTAAAGCTGAAGTAATTGATGTTAAAAAAGCTCCTAATGGACAATTCATGCATAAAGTTAAAGTTGTTTCAGGAAACATTAACATTAATGATGAATTTGATTTAAAAATAAATGTTGAAGATAGAAAACGTATTATGGCTAATCACTCATCAGTACATCTACTTCAATCTGCACTAATTAAAGTTCTTGGTAATCATATTGCCCAAGCTGGATCTTATGTTTGTAAAGATTATGCAAGATTTGATTTTTCTCATTATGAAAAAGTATCAGATGAGCAATTAAAAGAAGTAGAAAAACTTGTTAATCAATACATTAATGATTCTTTAGATGTTACTACTGAAATAATGTCTATTGATGAGGCTAAAAAATCTGGAGCAATTGCACTATTTGATGAAAAATATTCTGATGAAGTAAGAGTTGTATCTATGGAAAATGTATCTAAAGAATTATGTGGTGGTACACATGTTTCTAACACATCTAAATTAGGTTCATTTAAGATTAATTATGAAGAATCTATAGGTTCTGGTATTAGAAGAATTGAATCTTGTACAAAGATGGATTCTTATAATATGTTCAAAGAATATGAAAATAAGCTAAATAGAATTAAAGATGAATTAAAGCTTAAGAATATTGATATGATTTATGATAAATTAATTCAACTTAAAAACGAAAATAGTGAATATAGTAATGAACTTAGATTATTAAAAGAGAAATTAATGAATGAAGAAGCTAATTCTTTAATTAATAAAGCTAAAAATAATGGTAAATTTAATTATTTATTATTAGATTTAGATTCATATTCAGGAAATCTAAAAGATTATGCTACAAGCATTAAAAATAAATTAGATGGAGGATTTGTCTTTATCGTTAATAAGAATGCCGATAAACTATCAATGGTAGCTTCTTGTGGTAAAAAAGCATTAGATGTAGGTATTAATTGTGGTCAAATCATTTCTAAAGCTTGTGCTATAGCTAATGGTAAAGGCGGAGGAAAGCCTGATTTAGCTCAAGGTGGAGGAACAAATACTGAATCTAAAATAATTCTAGAAGAGGTTGAAAATCTACTTAATATATAAATATATAGTGTATAATTGTTTTGGGAGGTGTTTATATGGGTATGAATAATTCTAGAACAATGTTGTTTACTTCTGAAGAGATCAAAAGAGAGAATTTGAAACAGCTTTTAAAAGAAGTTTCAAGTGCTTTAGAAGAAAGAGGTTATAATGCAGTTAATCAAATCTCTGGTTATCTTATCAGTAATGATCCTGCCTATATCTCATCTCACAAGAATGCACGTAATAACATCCAACAAGTAGAAAGATATGAAATAATCGAAGAACTTGTTAGATACTACCTTGAAAATGAATAATATTGTTTAATAACTGAATTACTTACAATTAGTACTCTCCTAATGGAGAGTCTATTTGCATATTAACAGGGAGAAGCTATGAAAGATAACACTATTTATATTATTGATGATGATGGAAAAGAAGTTGAAATGAAAATCTTTCTAACTTTTGATTATGAAGATAAACAATATGTTGTTGTCTATGATCAAAATAATGAAGAAGAATTATATCCATTTGTTTATGATGAACAAGGAAATCTATTTCCTGTTGAATCTGAAGAGGAATTATCTGTTATTGACGAGGTAGTATCTGCTTATGAAGAAGAAATCTAAAATAATTGTTGCAATTTTAATTGTATTTTTTTTAATACTTAGTTTAGTTATAGGAGCATTTTTCTATATTAATAATTCTTTAAAACCTACTAAAGCTTTTTTAAATGGTGAAATTTGTCCTGAAGATAATATGCCATGTGAAACTACTCCATTTATTGTTGAAGAAGGAGCATATGGTAAATCAACGTTAGTTAAACTTCAAGAAGAAGGAATTATTAAAAATGCAGATATGGCATATTATTATAATCAAATAATCAGTGGATTTACTTTTCCTGCAGGATATTTTGAAATACCACATAAAGTAACAGATTCTGATGGTACTACTAGAGATATAACTTTAGAAGAAATTATGGCTTTTGTTGCAAATCCTGATAATGCACATCAAGATACAGTAACTTTGTTTTTCCAAGAAGGTGGATATATTAAAGACTATGCAACTAAATTAGCTGAAAATACAACTGTTACTTTTGATGAATTATTTAATTATTGGAATGATGAAAGTGTTATTAGATCATATATGGATGAATATCCTTTCTTAACAGAAGATATCTTTAACCCTGATGTTAGATATTATTTAGAAGGGTATTTATTCCCTGATACATATGAATTCTTTGAATTTACTAATTGTGATGAAATCACAAGAAAGTTTTTAGATAGAACACTTCAAATCTACAATAAATACATTGATGATTTTAATAATTCAGAATTTTCAATTAATGAAGTATTTACTTTAGCTTCTATAGTTCAAGGTGAAACAGGAAATATGAATGATGCACCATTAGTTGCAGGCGTATTTGTGGATAGATACAATGCACCTGAAGTTTTAGCTTCTTCAGTTACTTCTTGTTATGCCTTTGAATTAAGTCATGAAGAATGCTTTGAATTTGGTGAATGGACTCAATATACTCAACAATATCACGTGTATAATACATATATGAATCAAGGACTTCCTCCTGGACCTGTATGCGCACCTAATGAAATATCTATTTATGCGGCTTTAAATCCTGATACTTCTGAAGGATATTTCTATTTTTGCGCAGATTTATGTAATGGGGGAACAGTATTTGCTAAGACAGCTAGTGAACATCAATATAATATAGATCATTACTATACAGCTTGTTTACCATGAGGAGGATAAATTCATGAAGCTTGAAAAACCAATTGTTATAGGAATTGCTGGAGGCACATGTTCAGGAAAAACTTCTATTGCTTCAATTGTTATTGAAGATTTCCGTTACACTAATTCTGTAAATATCATTAAAGAAGATGATTATTACAAAGATCAGTCTCATATGCCTATGGAAGAAAGAGTCAAAACAAACTATGACCATCCATTAGCTTTTGATTTCGATCTCATGCAAGAACATATTAAAGATCTAATTGCAGGCAAATCTATAGAAAAGCCTACATATGACTATACAGTTCATAATAGATCAGATAAAACAGAAGTAATTTATCCAAGTGATGTCTTAATTATTGAAGGTTTATTTGCTTTATATACTAAAGAAATTAGAGATCTAGAAGATATTAAAATCTTTGTGGATACACCTGCAGATGTAAGATTTATTAGAAGACTAGAAAGAGACGTATCAGAAAGAGCTAGAACAGTTGATTCTATTACCAGCCAATATTTAAATACTGTTAAGCCTATGCATGATCAATTCTTAGAACCTACAAAACAATATGCAGATATTATCATTCCTCAAGGAAAAGAAAATAAAGTAGCTATTGATTTATTAAAAACTAAAATAAATAGTATCTTATCTGAAAAAATGCTATAATTCATTAGGTTGGAGGACAATATGGAAGAAAAATTTTATGTCACTGAAGAAGGTCTTAATGACCTTAAAAAAGAGTTAGAAACTCTTATACATGTAACAAGAAATGAAGTAATTGAAGAATTAAAAGCAGCAAGAGCACAAGGTGACTTATCAGAAAACGCTGATTACGATGCAGCTAGAGATCATCAAGCTAAAGTTGAATCAAGAATTAAAGAACTTGAACATCAAATAAAAAATGCTGAAATTATTACTGGAAGCAGAAAAAACAATATCGTAAGAATTGGTGCTACAGTTGAAATTCAAGAACTTGATACAAAACAAAAACTAACATATAAAATCGTTGGTTCTGTAGAAGCTGATCCATTAAACGGCTTACTATCAAACGTTACACCATTAGCTGAAGCTATTATGGATCGTAAGGTAAATGATGTATGTACAGTTCATGTAGATACACCATATGATGTAAAAATTTTAAAAATAAGTTAGGAATTTGATAATTTGCGGTGAATAATGAGTAGGAGGAAAAACTACTCATTTTTTATGAAAAAATTATTAATTTGCACATTTATACTAATACTATTAGATGTTTTAGCATATAATTATTTATCGCATATTATAAACAAAACTAAAGCATTTAAGCTAGAAATAGAAGAAAACAACCTGATTTATCAAAAGAAAGATATTCAAATATATGATACAAGTTCATTTGAACTTTTAGATTACTTTAAAATATATGGAAAACCATGTAAATATACTATAGAAGATGATTTTATAAACATTTCAATTAATAATAAGAAACTTAAAGTTCCATATCAATTATTAGAAAAAGAAGTAGAAGAAACTATTATTTATGTAGAAAAACCAGTATATGAAAAGGTTTATGTTGATAAGCCTACACAGACAACGATTATAAATAACACAGTCCAATCAACAAATAAACCTAATATTTCATATAGTAATTCATATACATTTAATGTAGAAACAGATATTGAATATATAGTTAATACAATATTAAATTCCATTTCAACAAACATACCAATAAGCTTAGATTATTCCTTTTTAAATCCAAATGAAAAGGGGGCATATACAGTATATTTAAACTCTGAAGAAGGTTCTAAACAAATAGCTGTAAATATCATCTGATTATGTTGAAGAGATTAATAGTTATATTAGTTATTGTTTTTTGTATTGTATTTAACTCTTTGAATATAAATATAGACAATAATAAACAAGAGTTCATTAATGTAACAATTTTAGGAGAAGTTAATAAACCTGGCACATATTCTTTAAAGTTGGGATCAACCCTGAATGATTTATTTAATCTTTCTATAATCAATGAAAATGCAGATATCAGAACTTTTAATAAGGATAAAATTCTTTCAAACAACGAAAGAATACATATACCAAAAAGTAATAAAGAGACTATTTCTATAAATAACGCCTCTTATCAAGAATTATTACAGCTACCAGGAATAGGTGAGGTAATCGCAAATAGAATAATTGAATACAGAAATAGATATGGTAGTTTTTTATTTTTAGATGAACTTCTATATATTAGTGGAATCGGGGAAAAGAAATATGAACAGATTAAAAAACATATCTGCCTTTAGATTAATCCTAATATCTTTAATCACAATCTATCTAAATAAACCATTATTTTTTATATTATTCTCAATCATATATTTAATAATGTATAAATTTGAAACATTATTTTATATTTTCTTAGTATTGATCATATTTTGTACAAATAATTACAGAATAGATTTTATTAAATATGGATTAGTTGAATATAAAGTTAATAATTATTATGTTGTAAATAAACTGTTATATAAGACAAAAATATATAATGATGATTTAAATGTAGGAGATATTATCTATACAATCGATTCAAATAAAACAACATCAATTTCCGATTTAAAGAAAAATATTATATTTATAGAAAATGATTATGATATTAAATATAATCTAAAATTCAAAAAAGAATTATATGATTATATTAATTCATTTGATGTAGATACTTCATTAATACTAAACAAATATCTATTTAATATTAATGATTATGATAATTTATCTTTTAATATTGGTTATGGTTTGGCTTCCTATTATTTTTTTAATGAATTAAGAAAGAAATCAAATAAACTAGCTTTTATCTTAATTATTCTATATTCTATTTTGTTTAGTTTTGATATTAAATTTATATTAATTATAATAAATATTCTTTTAGAAAATTCTAATTTATATTCAGAAAACAAATATGCATTAAAACTAGTAATCATAAGTATTTTTAATATTTATTTGTTTAATAATTATTCAATATTATTGCCTTTATTATTTAATCTGTATTCAATATATAGCTTTGAATTAAACTTTTTACCATATCTATTATTAATAGAAATACTTTTGTTTAATGAGATTAATTTACTTTATACAGTTTTATTTATCTATTTTAAAAAGTTTAGAATATTTACATTTTTACTTAATATCTTTTTACTATTTATACCTATATTAGAAGATTTGTTTATTAAAGTGTTTTCTATTTATTCATCTATTAATTCTATAAGAATATCTATTAGAGGAAGTCTTGGAATAATAAGTTTATTAATTATATTTTTATTAAATAAGAAATACAAACTTAATACATTTTTTCAATCATTATTAATTATTTTACTAACACTTATACCTCTTAATTCAATTATTCCATATGTATCATTTATTGATGTAGGGCAGGGTGATTCAATACTTATTTCAAATAGTTTAAATAAGAATACAATTATGATTGATACAGGATCAAAATATAATTACTATAAGCTAAAAAAATATCTATTTAGAAAAGGAATATATAAAATTGATTACTTAATCATTACACATAACGATGATGATCATAATGGAAATATCAATAATTTAAAAAATGATTTTATTATTAAAGAAATTGTTTTAAATGGAAAAGATATTGAGGTTGATAATGTTTTTCTAAAATATTTATATTTAGGTGATTATGATAATGATAACGATAATTCGTTAGTTTATATATATGAAAAAGAAGACATATCGTTCTTGTTTACTGGTGATATATCTAAATTTGTTGAAAAGGAATTTGTAAGGAAATATCAAGACATTAAAATCGATGTATTAAAAGCTTCACATCATGGATCATATACAGGAAATAGTGAATTATTTATAGGAACATTGCTTCCTAGATATTGTATTATTTCAACATCTGGTAAATATAATCACCCTCATTATCAGACAATAGATAATTTAGAAAAGTATTTAGTTAAGTATTACACTACGAAGGATAGTAAAACTATTTCGTTTTATTTAAGTAAATATCTTAAGCTACTACATACTGATAAGGGTGAATTTGTTATAATTAGTTAGATGATATATTTAATTGATGGTCAAGAAGAATACTTTATTAGAGAGAAAATCAAAAGTATTTTGGCTTCTAAAACAGCAGATATTGTAAAGTATGATGGAAATGATAAAAGTTTTAGTATTGATATGATGTTGGAATCATGTCTTTCTAATTCATTATTTTCAACAAACACTATCGTTTTAGTAAAAGATGCTCCATTTTTATGTAAGAAAACAGAAGAAAGTCAATTAGAATCATTATATAAATATATAGAAAATCCTTTATATGAAACAGATTTAATTTTATATACATATGATGATTGTTTTAATTCTAAATTAAAAGCATATAAAACCATCTTATCTAATTGTGAACATATTAGCTGTGATTCTTATGATTATCGTAACTTCAATAATTATGTAAAAGAAAGAGTAAATGAAGAAAAACTCGATATTAAAGCTGATGCCATTACTTTATTAAGTAATATTTGTAAAAGAAATGCAACTTTATTAAACCAAAATATTGAGATATTAAAGTTATATCCAGAAACTATCACTACACAAGTTATCAATAAACTATGTAATGTTTCTGATGAAAATGATGCTTTTGACATGGTTAATGCTTTAACAAATAAAGATGTATCTAAAACAATCAGTTTGAGTAGAAAACTTATGCAGAATAATGATTCTATATATAGTGTTATAGGTCTGATATCTAATCAATTAAGATATTTGTATCATATTGCATATCTACAATCTGTTGGTAAGAAAAGAAGTGAAATATTAGATATTACTGGTTCTAATGAATATCGATTAGATTTATCATTAAAAGTATTAAACAATTTAAAAATGAATCAAATAATAGAATTATTAGCTAACTTAAGTAATTTAGATTATAAATGTAAAAGTGATTCTTCACTTAGTGAATCTGATAGATTTGAATTGTTTATTCTTAATTTATTGAAAAAGGAGACTTATGCAAGCAATTAAACAACTTTATAAAATTGGTTATGGGCCTTCTAGTTCTCATACTATAGCACCATATAGGATTGCTAAGATATATAAACAACAATTTTCAGATTGTGATCACTATAAGATAAGATTAGGTGGTTCTTTAGCTTTGACATCTAAAGGACATGGAACTATTGATATCTTAAAAAACGCTTTAGAAACAAATAATATTGAAATTGTTACTGATTTTGATGTAAAAGAAAACATCATGGAAATTCAAGGCTTTAAAGATAATCAAGAATATGAATTATGGCATGGTTTATCTTTAGGTGGTGGAACTATAAGAATTGAAGAATATGATACTGGTGATGAAAAAGAAATATATTCTGAAACTAAATTTGAAGAAATAAAAAAATATATTAAAGATAATAATATTTCAATAACTGATTATGTTTATGAAAAAGAACCTGATTTAAAAGATTATTTAAAAATCTGTTTGCAAACTATGTTTGATTCTGTGAATAGGGGATTAAATACAGAAGGTTTATTAAATGAAGATTTAAAATATTATAGAGTTGCAAAAAAACTATATGATAAAGCAAAACAAGACAATGATTATTTAGTTGCTTATTCATATGCAGCATGTGAAGAAAATGCCGCAGGTGGTTTAATGTGCACAGTTCCTACACTAGGTGCAGCTGGAATACTTACATCATTAATGTATTTCTACCATTTTAATAAAAATGTTGATTTAGATAGACTTTGTGATTTATTAACAGTTGCAGGAGTATTTGGAAACTGTGTTAAAGAAAATGCCTCGATTGCTGGATCAACTGGTGGATGTCAGGCTGAAGTTGGTACAGCTTGTTCTATGGCTGCAGCAGCAATTGCCTATCACAACAATTGTGATTTAGGAACTATTGAATATGCTGCTGAAATGGGAATTGAACATTTTCTTGGTTTAACATGTGATCCAGTGCTAGGTTATGTAATAATTCCTTGTATAGAAAGAAATGCAATAAGTATTCTAAAAGCATTTGAATGTGCTTATTTAGCTAATCAGCTACATGAAATAAAGACCAATTTAATAAGTTTTGATTCAGTAGTACATGCGATGAATTATACAGGTAACAAATTAGCAATTGAGTTAAAAGAAACTTCTTTAGGTGGTTTATCTTTAGAGTATAAAAAATGAAAAAAGTTGAACTATTAGCTCCTGCAGGAAACTTTGATTGTCTAAAAGCCGCAATTAATAATGGTGCAAATGCTGTATATTTAGGAGGCAAAAACTTTTCTGCTAGAGCATATGCTAATAATTTTGATAAAGATGAATTAATTAGTGCAATTGAATATGCACATCTTAATGATGTCAAAATATATGTAACATTAAATACATTATTAAATGAATATGAATTTGAAAATGCTATTAAAATGGCAGACTTTTATTATGAAAATAATGTTGATGGATTATTAATTCAAGATTTAGGTTTATATTATATTTTAAAGAATAAATATCCTGATTTTGATTTACATTGTTCAACACAAATGCATATCCATAACATTGAAGGAGTTAAAAACGCTAAAAAGTTAGGTTTTAAAAGAGTGGTTATTGCTAGAGAATCTAATTTAGATTTAATTAGGCAAGCATGTAAAGAAAATATTGAAATAGAAACTTTTGTTCATGGCGCATTATGTGTATCATATTCAGGTCAATGTTTAATGTCATCTGAAACAAAATCCAGATCCGCAAACAAAGGAATGTGTGCTCAATGTTGTAGACTTAAATATCAATTACTAGATAATAATGGAAACAAGATAAAAACTGACACTGATTATTTATTGTCTCCAAAAGATATGTTTTTAATAAATGATATTCCTCAATTAATTGAAGCAGGGGTATCTTGTTTTAAGATTGAAGGCAGAATGAAATCTAGTGCATATGTAGGTTATGTTACTAAAATGTATAGAGAAGCTATTGATGCATATTATGATAATCGTAGTTTTAAATTATCAGATGATCAATTAAACAACTTAAAAGTTTTATTCAATAGAGATTTTTCTAATGATTTATTATTTAAGAAAAATGATTTATTCAATCAAAAAACACCTAATCATTTAGGTATTGAAATCGGTGAAGTTGTTAATAATATTAATGGATTTACTTATATTAAATTGAATAAACAATTAAACCAATTTGATGGCATCAGAATAAATGATTATGGCTGTATAGTGAATATGATGTATAAAGATGATTTATTAATTAATAGTGCAAATATTAATGATATTGTTTATATAAAAACTGATTCAATTTTAAAAGGTAGAGTATATAAAACACTGGATTATAAACTAGAAGAAGAAATTAATAATGCTGTTGATAAAAAGAATAGCTTAGATTTAAAAGTCTTACTACACAAAAATGAAAATGTAAAAGTTATTCTAAAACATAATGATCAAGAATTTGAATATATTTCAGAAATATTGCCACTACAAGCAATTAATGCACCACTTAGTAAAGATAATGTAGTAAAACAATTCTCAAAATTAAATAATACAATCTATTATTTAAACAATATTGAAGTTGATTTAGATGATTGTTTCTTAAGTGTTAAACAATTAAATGAAATAAGAAGAAGTGCAATAGAATCATTTAATAAATTTAGATTAAATTCTTTTAAAAGAGAAGCAATTATACCTGAAATCAACTATCTAGATTTAACTGATGAAGATAATGATTTAAATATGATTCAAGATGATGATTACATTAGTGTAGATGAAAGATATTTCTTTAATTATGTTATTAATGAAGAATCAAATTACTCTGATGAAGATAATGTAGTTATTTCTGAATTTGGTGGTTTATTGTCAAATAATAAGAATAAAATTGCTTATTATACTCTGAATTGTTCAAATTCATATGCTTATGAATTCTTAAAAAGATTAGGATTTAAATATATAATTCTATCTAGCGAATTAAATGCTGAACAAATAGATAAATTAATAGTTTCCTATTCAAGTAGGACAAATAAAAGAATTAATCCTTATGTATTTATGAAAGGTAATAAAGTATTAATGTATATTAAAACTAATCCGTTTGATAAGTATATAAATGATCTAAATTCTTATTATTTAAGTGATGGTAATAATAAATATATAATCAATAAAAAGCATGGAATTACTGAATTAATTACGAAAAAAACAAGCGAATTTAAGCTAGATAATCAAATGGTGAGATATTTTATTATAAATAGCTAAAAATAGGCTAAAATACCTTTAAAATAAGCTTAAATTTGTTATAATATAAGGGTTGAAAAGGGAGAAAAGATGTTTTTAAAACGTATTGAAATGCGTGGGTTTAAATCCTTCGCTGATGATATAAGTATTGAGTTTGACAAGCCAGTAACAGGTATTGTAGGTCCTAATGGATGTGGTAAGTCAAATATATCTGATGCTATCAGATGGGTTTTAGGTGAACAATCAGTAAAATCATTACGTGGTGAAAAGATGACTGATATTATTTTTGCTGGTAGTGAAGATCGTAAAGCTCAAAATATGGCTGAAGTTAGTTTAATATTTGATAATACTAATCGTATGCTTAATTCTGATTTAGATGAAATTGAAGTTACTAGAAGAATATACAATACTGATCAAGATGCTGAATATTTAATAAATAAGAAAAATGTTAGATATAAAGATATCTTAGATCTAGTTATGGATACTGGTTTAGGTAAGAATTCTCTATCAATGATATCTCAAGGTAATGTCATGACTTTTGCTGAGGCAAAACCATATGATAGAAGAGAAATCTTTGAAGATGCTGCTGGAGTATCTAAGTATAAAAAAAGAAAAATTGAATCATTGAATAAACTTGAAAGAACAAAAGAAAACTTAGATAGAACTTTTGATATTTTAAGTGAGCTTGAAAGACAAGTTAATCCATTAAAAAGACAGGCTAAAAAAGCTGAATTATATAGAGAAAAGAAGGCAAGACTTGAACAGATAGAAGTAGCTGTTTTAGTTAATGATATTCAAAATATTAATGTTCAAAAAACAGAATTAGAAAAATCATTATTTGATTTAGAAACTAATCAAGCAATGCATGAAACAACTATTCAAGTTCATGAAAACTCTAATTTTGAAAATAAAAACAAATTAAAAGATTACGATAAACAAATCAATAGTATTCAAGAAGAATTAATGCTTGTAATGAATGAAATTCAAACATTAGAAGCAAGAAAAATTGAAATAGATGAAAAACGTAAATATGCTATTGAAATGGGTTCATCTGAAGAAAAAATTAAAGAAATTGAAAATTCAATTAATGAAGCTAAATTTGAATATGAAGATAGATTAGCTAGATTAAATAAAATAAAATCTGAAATTGATTTATTAAATACTAATTTAGAAAATACTGCATCTGATTTAGCTGATGCATCTTTAAAGAAAGATGAAACAACAAACGTATTAAACAGAATTAATAATCGAATAGAAGTATTAAAAAATGTTTTAGCTGATCCATTTTCATCAACTAATCAAGCTGGTGTACAAGCTATAATGTCTAATAAAAATTCTTTTTATGGCATTATGGGTGTTGTTGGTCAAGAAATAAAACCACTTCAATCTTATGAGCAAGCAATTGCTACCGCACTTGCAGGAAGTGTATATCATATTGTTACAAAGGATGAAGAAGCCGCTAGAAAAGCTATTGATTTCTTAAAGAAAAATAAAACTGGTAGAGCTACTTTTTTACCTTTAACTGTATGTAAAGCACACAATGTTAAATATGAAGATGAAATAGTATGTAAGAATACTAAAGGTTATTTAGGTACTGCATATGATTTTTGTGAATGTGAAGCTGAATATGAACCAGTAAAAGAAAGCTTATTAGGAAATATAATTGTTACTGATACATTAGAAAATGCTAATAATCTTGCTTATTTATTAAAGTATGGATATAAAATTGTCACTTTAGATGGAGATGTAGTTCATAAAGGTGGTTCAATGACTGGTGGTAAGATTAAAAATGAAGTTTCTTTAATTACTGCTCAGTCTGAATTAGATAGAATTGAAGCTGATTTATTATCTTATAAAGCTGAAAATGAATTAGCTATTAAGAACTATAATTCTTTAATTCATCAAAAAGAAGCTTATGATTCACAAATTACAGAAAAAAGAATTGCAATGGCACAATTAGAGCCTATTGTTGATACAAAACGTGCAAAATACGAAAAGTTACAAGCTGATTATGAAATGTTGCTTCCTGGTTCACAAGAAGAGACAATTACTGATGCTGTTATTGCACAATTATCTAGTAACTATGCTAAAAAGGATGAATTATCTACTTCTTTAAAATTAAGAAGGGAAGATAGAATGAAATTATCTGCTGATATTGATAGAAAAGATCAACAAATTCGTCAAATCAGAAGACAACTAGATGAAGCTAAAAATGGTATTTCACAAATTAATACTAATAAAGCTGTATTAGAAACTAGATTAGAAAATAATTTAGCTAGACTTGCTAGCGAATATGAAATGACTTATGAATATGCGCTAGCTAATAATGACATTAGTGTTGATGAAAACGCTAAAGAAGAAGTTATGAATTTACGAAGAGAAATACAAAACTTAGGTAATGTTAATATGTCTGCACCTGAGGAATTCTCTGAAGTAAATGAAAGATATGAATTCTTAAAGAAGAATTATGATGATTTAATTGCTTCTAGAGATAAGATACTAGCTGCAATAGATGAGATGGATGAAATTATGAAAGTTCAATTTGAAGCTACATTTAATGCTATCAATGAACAACTTCCATCTGTATTCGCTAAATTATTTGGTGGTGGCAAAGCTAGACTTGTTTTAGAAGATCCTAATGATATTTTAAATACAGGTATTGATATTGATGTTCAACCTCCAGGAAAATCTGTTAAGTCAATTAGATTATTCTCTGGTGGTGAAAAAGCATTAATTGCTATATGTGTATTGTTTACAATTTTAAAGGTTAGACCTCAACCATTAATTGTCTTTGATGAGATTGAGTCATCTTTAGACGTTGCCAATGTTGAAAGATTTGCAAATTATGTACATGACTTTACCGATAAATCGCAATTCTTAATTATCACTCATAGACCAGGAACTATGGAAAGATGTGATGTCTTATATGGTGTAACAATGCAAAGACGTGGTATTTCACAAATGTTAAAAGTTCAATTAATAGATGCTATTGAAATGGCAGAACCAGAAGAAGAAATAGGAGGACAAGCTTAATGGGCTTGTTTTCTAATAAAAAAGCCGATAAAGATAAATATCTTCATGGTTTTGCTAAAACTAATAATTCATTAGGTAAAAAGCTTAAGTTTGTCACTGAAAATAAAAAGCAAAATAAAGAAGATTTTATGGAACAATTAATGGTCACATTAATTGAGGCTGATATTGGTTATCAAACATCAGAAATGATATGTGACCGTTTTTTTGAAATATGTCAGAATTATTATTATTTGTTTGCTAAAGATATAATGAATTTTTTAGGACAAACATTTAAAGAAATATATTATAAAACTGAAGATACTCCAATAATTGAAAACGAAAATGGTCCAACAGTTATTTTAATGGTTGGAGTTAATGGATCAGGAAAGACTTCAACATGCGCAAAATTAGCAAACAGATATCTTAACGATGACAAAAAAGTAGCATTAGTTGCAGCAGATACTTTTAGAGCTGGAGCTACTCAACAACTTCAAAAATGGGCAGATTCATTAAATATAGATTGCATTACTGGTAAAGATAATGAAGATCCTAGTTCTGTTTTAGTAAAAGGATGCAGATTTGCTAAGGAGAATAATATCGATATTCTATTATGTGATACTGCAGGTCGATTACAAAATAAAGTCAATTTAATGGCTGAGCTAGAAAAGATGAATAAAGTTTTAGGAAAAGAAATACAAGGTGCACCACATAATACATGGTTAGTATTGGATGCAAATACTGGACAAAATGGTTTATCACAAGCTGAATTGTTTAATGAAATAACAGATTTAAATGGAATAATTCTTACTAAAATGGATGGAACATCTAAAGGAGGAATTATTATTGCGATAAAAAATATTACTGGATTACCTGTAAGATATATTACAGTTGGAGAAACAGTAGATGATATCCAAGATTTTGATTTTGATTTATATCTTGATTCAATTATAGGAGAATTAAGACATGCCTCGTAATCGAAAAGAAGAAATATTATTGTTTGATTATTATGGAGATCTACTTACAGATCATCAAAAAAACGTATTAGATGAATATTTTAATGAAGATTTATCCATGAATGAAATAGCTGATAATTTAAATATATCTAAAAGTGCTGTTCAAGATTTAATTAAAAGAAGTATTAAGCAGATGAAAGAATATGAAGATAAATTAAATTTAATTAAAAAAGATATTAAAATTAATAATATATTAGATAAAATGGAAAATGAAAATGAATTATTAAATAAATATGCTAAGAAAATAAAAGAAATACTTTAAAAGGGGAGAGAATTATGACAAAAATTATGGCAGTTAATTCGGGTAGTTCATCATTAAAATTTCAATTATTTGAAATGCCTGAAGGAAAAGTATTAACAAGTGGCAATATTGAAAGAATTGGTTTACCAATGGGTATATTTGGTATGAATATCAATGATGAAAAGATTCATAAAGAAGTACCAGTACCAAATCATCAAGTTGCAGTTGATTTATTATTAGAAGCTTTAGTTGAATATAAGATTGTTGAACATTTAGATGAAATTAAAGCAGCAGGACATAGAATTGTCCAAGGTGGTCCATATTTCAATGATTCAGTTAAAGTTAATACTGATGTTGTTGATAAGGTCAGAGAACTTATCGATATTGCACCACTTCATAATGCAGCTCATTTAACATGCTATGAAGCATTTAGAAGAGCTCTTCCTAATATTGATCATGTATTTGTATTTGATACTGCGTTCCATCAAACTATGGAACCTGATTCATATTTATTCCCAGTACCATATGAATGGTATACAGAACACAAAGTAAGAAGATATGGTGCTCATGGTACATCTCATAAATATGTTGCTGAAAAAACAGCACAAATAATGAATAAAGATTTAAAAGACTTAAATCTTATTACTTTACATTTAGGTTCTGGTGCATCAATTACAGCAATAAAAGGTGGTAAATGTATCAATACATCAATGGGTCTATCTCCATTAGGCGGCATTATGATGGGAACAAGATGTGGTGATATTGATCCTACTGTTGTATATTTTATGTCTAAGAAGTTAAATTGTACTCCGGATGAAATGGAAACATATCTAAATAAGAAGTCAGGTATGGCTGGTGTATCTGGAATATCATCTGATTCAAGAGATGTTGAAGCTGCTATAAAGCAGGGTAATGATAGAGCTAAATTAACATATGATTTATATGTTAATAGAGTAATTAATGTTGTTGGTGGATATGTAATGCAACTAGGCCATGTAGATGCATTAGTTTTCACTGCAGGTCTTGGTGAACATGCTACATTAATTAGAGAAATGATTTGTAAAAAGCTAGAAGAAGGATTAGGATTAAAGATTAACTATGAATTAAATAGCACTTGTCATAGCGAAAATGAGTTATCTTTACCTGATTCTAAAGTTAAAGTATTTGTTGTTCCTACAAATGAGGAACTTGCAATAGTAAATGATACTGTTAGAGTTTTAGGACTATAATGTATAGCAAATTGTTAAAGAAAATTAAAGAATATGATTGTATAGCAATTTTTCATCATGCTCGTCCAGATGGTGATTGTTTTTACTCTGCATTAGCTATATATGAGTTTTTAAAAGATAATTTTAAAGAAAAAAAGATTAAATTCTGTGGTTTTGATAAATATGAAAAGATAAATAAATTTGAAAAAGTATCTGATTCTTTTATTAAAAAATCTTTAGCTATTGTAGTAGATACATCAAATGAAAATAGAGTGGATGATTTAAGATTTAAATTAGCTTCATATATTATAAAAATAGATCATCATCCAGTTGTGGATTCTTATGGTGATTTGAATATTGAAGAGCCTCAATGTGCAGCTTGTGCTGAAATTATTGCTAAGATTTTAATGTCTAAATCATTTAATAAATATCATATTTCTAATAAAGTATATGAGTACCTTTATTCAGGAATAGTTACTGATACAATTAATTTTAGTGTAACAAGCACAACTGCTGATACTTTAAATATAGCTTCTAAATTAGTAGAAAAAGGTAATTTAAAGATCTCAGATATTGTTTCTTATTTAATGGATTTAGAATCTAATACTTATCAACAAGTCACTAAATTACGTAATTATTTAAAGATAAAAAAGAATTTTGGTTATGTAATATTAACTGAAAAACAAGCTAAATCTTTAAATATGGAGCCTTTAGAAGCTAAAAATCATATAAATGAATTTACATCTATATCTAATTTAAATATATTTGCTTTTGCTGTTCAAAATGGACGTAAATATGATGTATCAATCAGATCTAAAAGAGGGTATATCATTAATAAAATTAGTCAAGAGTATGGTGGTGGTGGACATGCTAATGCTACTGGAATTAGACAAATCACTAAAACTCAAGTAACTGATTTGTTTCACAGATTAATTGAAATGTCAACTAAAAAAGCTAAAATTCAATAAAAGCCTTTAAAATAAGGCTTTTTTGATTGATTTTATACTAAATTATTACTATAATTAATATATAAGGAGGTTGATTCTATGGAAAAGAAAATCACTAAAAAAGATTTAGCTGATGTTTTAGTTGCTAAATATGGTTACACTAAAAAAGAAGCTAATGAAGTAGTTACAACTTTATTTGATGAAGTAGCTGCTAAATTAAAGAAAGGCGTTACTACAGATGTATCTGGATTTGGTAAATTCGTAGTAAAGACTAGAAAAGCTAGAACTGGTATCAATCCTGCAACTGGCGAAAAGATTAAGATCGCTGCTAGCAAGGTTCCAGCATTCAAAGCTGCTAAAGCTTTAAAAGAATTAGTTAAATAATTTAATTTAAAAACATCTTAGTACAATGAATCTAAGATGTTTTTTTATTGTATAGATAAATAGTAGTAAAGCGTTTAAATGCGCTTTACTTATAATATAGTTATATATTATAAACTATTTCGCATAATGTATGTTATGCGATTTTTATATATAGATAAATTTATGTATATTTAATTAGAATTTAACTACCCTTGGTTCAGATGTAAAACTATAGAATGTAGCTGTAGCATTTTTTAAATATAATACCTGGTATTATCATCATCTGCAGAATACATATTCTTTAAACTAGGGTTAAGATCTAATACATATGCTTTTGCTTTCCTTCTATCGTCATTTACTAGTTCTGCTGCAATTCTTAACCATGTTGGACCATCAGTAGCGCAAATCTCAACTCTAGGATTAATTTTAAGCTGTTTAGAGACGTTTTTTGATTTTCCTGTTTGAATATAAATCTTCCCTTCAAATTCTTCAGCAATTCCAAAAGGGCGAACTCTAGGTTGATATCCATCTTCTGTAGCAATAAAATATGTCTTACATTTCTTTAAATATTCTAATACTTCTTTCATTTAATACCTCTTTCTAGTCTTTTAAACTCTTTTTATTTGCAAAAGGATGATTTTTTAAATATGATTGTTTCATTCTTTGTGTTTCTACATGAGTATATATCTCTGTAGTAGATATATCAGAATGCCCTAATAATTCTTGAATAACTCTTAAATCAGCCCCGCCTTCCAATAAATGAGTAGCGTAAGAATGTCTTAGTTTGTGTGGTGTAATATGCTTTTTAATGCCAACATTGATGTTTTTTTCTCTTAGCATCCTTTCTACATATTCAGAATAAATCTTATTACCTTTTTTGTTTATAAAGAAATTATTAGTACTTTTCTTTTGCCAAGTAGGTCTTAAATTCATATAATACTTTTTCATTAATTCATTAGTTTTACTTGGAATAGGAATTATTCTTTCTTTATTCCCCTTACCTAACACTTTAACAAATTTTTCATTTAAATTAACTTGATTTGTCTTAAGATTGCAACATTCACTAACTCTCAACCCTAGACCATATATAGTTTCAAGAATTGTATGATCAAATAAATCTTTAGGTATTTCATCATCAAATTGAGACATTAATAAGTTAATCTCATCATGGCTTGCATATATAGGTAGTCTTTTTTCAGCTCTAGATACTTTTAAATTAATAGTTGGATCTTTTAAATCATATTTAAAATTTAAAAAACGATGAAAATTTCTTATAGATGTTTTCATTCTATTAACACTTGCACTAGAATAATCTTTATTTAACATAGATACAAAATCATCAACAATAGTATCACTGACTTTTTCTACATCAAATATGTTTTTATCATTAAGAAAAGCTTGATACTTATTTAAATCTCTAGTATAAGACTTAACAGTATTTATAGCTCTACCTTCAGTTGTACTTAAAGAAATAATATAGTCTTTAATCGCAAAATCTATTTTCATACAATACTATTTTGAGCAGTTTCATATAATTCTTTTGCTGCACTTAAAGAAGACTTAGAATTATCAGCAGAAGATATAAATGCAAGTTCATTTATAATTTCATCTTTATTTAATTTCTTTATTAAAGTTTTCGATACTTTTGAATCATCATTTTTATAAATATAGAAATGATTCTTAGCACATGCCGCAACAGCAGCTAAATGTGTAATTGTTATTACTTGACTATCTTTAGCAATCTTAGCCATCTTTTGTCCTACAGCTAAAGATGTCTTTCCAGAAACACCAGTATCTATTTCATCAAATATTAATAAAGATGTATCACTAAGTGATGTAAAGACACTCTTTAATGCCAACATTAGTCTAGAAATTTCACCACCTGATGCAACATTTCTAAGTGGTTTTAAATCCTCTCCTTTGTTTAAAGATATGTAAAACTCTACATCATCAATGCCGTTAATATTTAATTCTATTTCATTAAAATTAACTTCAAAATTAATATGATTAAGCATTAAATCAGCAGTTTCTTTAATAACTTGTATTTCTAATAATTTAGCTTGGTTAAATCTGTTTTCATGTAATGATTTTGCTAAAGCTGTTGCTTCGTTATACAAAGTATCTAATTGTTTCTTTTTTTCGTTTAAGACATTATCTTTATCTTCAAAAAATCTTAATTTTTCTTTTATAGAATCAATTTTATCAATTAGCCCTTTAACATCTAAATTATGTTTTCTTTTCAATTTCGAATATGTATATAATCTTTCTTCAATATATTCAATATTAAAATCATCATCAGAAAAACTATTTAAGACATTCTTTAATTTATCTACTTCATCAATTAGATTGTAATAAGAAGATTCAATATTTTCTTTAATATGATCAATAGTCGTATCATCGATATCTAATTCTCTAGTTAAAATGTCTAATTTTTCTTTAATGCCACCATCACCATCAAATAATTCAATCGCATTGTTTAATGAATTAATATATTTTTCTAAAAATTTATATCTCTTTTCTTTTTCTTGCAATTCTTCCTCTTCATCAAGATTAAGTTTTGCTTGCTCTAATTCATTAAGATCGAATTTTAAATAATCTATTTCAGATTCATTATAAGTATTATTTAATAAATCATTATATTCGTTCAAACAAGATAAATATTCTCTATATTTTTTTTGATAATCAGATAGTAATTGATTATTCTTACAATAAGTATCTAGTAATAATAAATGATTCTTTTTATTTAATAAGTATTGAGAATCCTTTTGTGAATGAATATCAATATGTTCATTAAATAAATCAATTAAAAAATTTAATGTTACAGAGCACTGGTTTATTCTAATAGAATTTTTGTTATCTTTACTAATTATTCTTCTTACTATTAATTCATCATCATATTCTATATCGGCTTCATTTAATGTATCTTTCATATAATCTTCAATAGTAAAAACACCTTCAATAATAGCTTTGTCAGTTCCAGTCCTAATAATAGATGTATCTGCTTTACCTTTAATTAAATAAGATAAAGCTCCCACTATTATCGATTTACCAGCACCAGTTTCACCTGTAAAGACACTAAAACCTTCATCAAAATCTATTTGAAGCTCATCTATAATTGCGTAATCTTTAATATACAAGCTCTTTAACATTTTTACCCTATCTTACTTAATAATTCTTGAATAGATACATTACTTAAATATTCAACATTTAAATTTATATCATTTTTAATTAAATAATCTCTTAAATATGCTTCTACAACACTATTATACACATAAACTTTAGAATTATTGCTATACAAATTATTAATTATATCTTTATCAATTGAACTTATAAATCCACTGTTAATTAAAGAAATATTCAAATTATTATCAATAATTGATTTATATATATTATTAATTTGTACACCAGAAGAAATAATTACTTCCTTCATATCATTATTAACCAGAAAATCCCATTTTCCTAATTCTTTTGTATTAAAATCAGTATTTTTTTGATATTTTAAACATTTATTCGCAAATATAATAATTATTGGTCTATTAAACTCTTTTATTGAATACATTAAATTTTGTAGATCATGACTATTATATGTTTCATAGACATATACATCATTTAATTCTTTTAATATTTCATAATCAATATCAGAATTATTAATAACACCTATTACTAAATGTGAATTAATATTTAATTTATCTTTAAACATATAAATATTTTCATTAAAGTCTTTTGCAAGCATAGGCATATATACTAACTTATTGCTAGCTAAAGCAAGACCATAATTAATAAGTCTTTTATAAACTAAATCTTTCTCTATTACATAATTAATATGCTTAGCGATGATGTTATTAATTCCATAATCAATATCTATATTATTTACTAAACAATATATTTCATTACCTTGATTAATTAAGTCTTCAATAGTTTTTCCAATAATATTTTTGGTATATAGATTGTCATTATTTTCTTCAGATAATAATCTACCTGTAGCTATATTAAATGGCTTTGTATAAAAATAACGATATGGATTTTCTTGAGAAAATAAATAACCCTTCCCTTTTATACTTAAATATTGAATGAATTTTATTTTGTTATTTTGTTTATTTAGAATAGTTAATAATTCATTAATGTCATCATTTATCTGTATATATGAAAACACTGATGAATCAAATGGATTAATATTTTTTAAATAAGTTAATGTATTATCTAAATTATCTAAAGATTTGTTATTGATATTTTTTCTAACTTTTTTAAGATTGTTTTTAATTAGATTAGCTGCAGGATTGTTTGTAAAAATATTCCTGTTTATAAAAGCTAATTGTGAATTATTATTGTCATTAAATATTATTGTAAGTTTATTATAGTTACCATTTCTTGCCTTAAGATATACAAAAGTAGAAACTAAATCATCATTGATTGAATTTAATAATAAATAGATATGATCATATTTATTAGAATCCAATAAACCTAAACAATAAGATAAAGAATTAGTATTGTTGTAGATAATGTTTTTAATATTTAGTTTTTCTAAAGAAAGTGTAAGATATTTATCATCACAGACTAAAATATCATTATCTGTAATAATACTTTCTAAAGCAACACATGCTTCTATATTTGATAAATTATTTGTTAAATAACCACCTTCTTTAGAAATTTTATCAATAATAAAACTACGAATTTCTTCGCATCTATTTTTAATATCAAATATAGATTCAGTATTAGACACTATCGCTCCTTTAATTTTATTAACAATTCTTTTAAATATACAGGATTAAAGCTAGAATTATTTAAATATTCATCTAAATATTTAAATTCTTCATCAATAATATTTTTAAGTTCTTCTAAAGAATACAATGTTAAAGCTGTAGCTTTATTATTATCTAGATCTGATAAATCCTTTCCCATTTCTTCTTTTGATTTAATTAAATCAAATAAATCATCTTGATTTTGAAATATTTGACCTATTAAAGAACCTAACTTAACATAATAATCTTCATTATTTTCATTGTTTATATACATTGGTATTAAACTAGCAATTTTAAATAAGCCACCTGTCTTATTATCTTGGATTTCAAACAATAAATCAGTTTTGATATTCTCTGGGTTTGTAGTCACATCTAATAATTGTCCATATATCATACCATCAATACCTGCGTATTTACTTAAAGCATTAATGATATTAACTTTAGTATCAGAATTATAAACTTTAGATTCAGAGATAACTCTAAAGGCATTAGTTAATAATTGATCACCAGTAAGGATTGCGATATCTTCTCTAAAGGCTTTATGAAGTGAAGGTTTACCTCTTCTGAAATCATCATTATCCATCGCAGGTAAATCATCATGTATTAATGAGTATGTTTGGATTAGTTCTAAAGCTAATGCAGCATCATAACCTATAGCTTCATCTATATTCATACCTTTTAATATTGAAAAGATTACTCTTGGTCTAAACCTTTTACCACCTTCAAGAGCATATCTCATCGCATCAGTTATTAAACAATCTCTTTGATTATTTAAATAGTTTTCTATATATAATTCAAAATTATTCATCATTTTTATTTAACTCATTTATCTTTTTTTCAAATTTGTTTAATTGTTCCTTTAAAGATTTAGATAGTTTCAAACCTTCCTCATATAAAGAAATTGAATCATCTAAATCCACATCATTGCTTTCAAGTTTTTCAACTATTTCTTCTAATTTTTTCATTTGATCTTCAAATTTTAATTCTTTTGCCATAAATTACCCCTTTTTAATTGCATTAATAGTACCATCATAGAATTTAATATTAAATTCTTTATCTTTAAGCTTTTTTGAACTTTTTACTACTTTATCATCTTGAATAATTAAACTATACCCTCTTTTTAGGACGTTTTGGCTTGAATAAGCCTCTAATAATGTATTTAATCGTTTAAATAATAATTGTTTCTGATTTAAGCTAAAATTAAGTCTATTAGAAAGAGAATTATTAGAGTACTTAATCTTTTCCTTATATATATCAATTTGATGAAGAATGGCTTGTTTAATGCGGTTAATATGATTATCAATGATATTAGAAACATTACTTAATAAATCTTGATAATGTATTAATCTTTCAAATAGATAATCATATTTCATTAGTTTATTGTCATATATATCAGTTAAACTACTAATAATTCTATATTCATAATCTTCTATTACATCTATAACATCTTTGATATCTGGTGTAATTAATTCTACTGCAGCAGTTGGAGTTGGAGCTCTTAAATCAGCTACAAAATCAGCAAGTGTAAAGTCTTGCTCATGGCCTATACCGGTAACAATAAAAGTCTTTAAACCATATATTGTATTAACAAGATTTTCATCATTAAAACAGAATAAATCTTCAAATGATCCTCCACCTCTTGCAAGTATAATGGCTTCATAATTAAGTTTATCAACTTCTAATAATTTGCTTATGATATCACTAGCAGCAGTATTACCTTGTACTAAAACAGGATAATAATCTACTTTAGCTAAAGGCCATCTTCTTTTAAAACATGTTTTAATATCAGACATAGCTGCTGAATTATCACCAACCAATACTGCTACTTTATTTATATATTCGCAAGGTAAATCAATTTTGTGATCATCATCAAATTTACCTTCATCACTTAACTTCTTTTTTAGTAATTCATATTTTGCATATAAATCACCTAAACCATCTAAAGACATTTTTGAGACATAAAGCTGAAGTTGTCCAGATACTTCAAATATAGAAGTATTAGCTAGTATTAAAACTTTATCACCAGTTTTAGGTTCAAAATTTAAACTAGAAGCACTAGATTTAAACATGACGCATGATATAGCGCTACTTTCATCTTTTAAAGTGAAATATAAATGACCTGAATTATGTCTGTGAAAATTAGATATTTCGCCTACAACATATATTCTTTGTAGATTATCATCGCTATCTAATTTATTCTTTAAATATCTAAGTAAACTAGTAACACTTAGTTTTAACATATATTATCTAAAACTCCATTAATATATTTATATGATTCATCATCACAATATTCTTTAGCAAATATTACAGCTTCGTTAATAATTACAGCCTTATCATTTAAAGCTAATTTATATTCAGATATACTTTCTAAAAGAATAGCTTGCTCAATTAAATTAAGTCTATCAAAAGACCATTTATTTAAATACTTGGATATTTCATCAATATAATTATCTTTATTTATTTTTATATCATTAATTATAGTTAGAGAAAATTCATCTTCATCAGTAAAATTATCAGCAAAACAAACATCTATATCCTTGTGTAATAATAAATGCTGATAAAGAACAAATATAAGTTTTTGCCTAGATTCGTGGCGATTAAACATACTAATATTATAATACATTAGTGCTATAATTTTATAGATGGAAAATAGCTATTTATCTAAATTTATAGGACATTTTAAAACTGTACACCATCATAGAAAACTAGTAAGACAAATGTGTTTCAAGTGTGGAATGTACTATCAAGGCTTAGTTCATGACTTATCTAAGTATTCTTTTGAAGAGTTTTTTATACAAGTTAAATACTATGAGGGGTTTAGATCTCCTATTACCCATGAAAAAGCACTTACTGGTCATTCTAAGGCGTGGTTACACCACAAAGGTAGAAATAAGCATCATTGGGAATATTGGATAGATAGACAAAACAAGAATGAGCAATTATATGTATTCCCTATGCCATATAGATATATGCTGGAATCTGTAATTGATAGAATATCAGCTTCTAAAACATATAAAAAAGATGAATATACTGATGCAAATCCATATGATTTTTTTATTAATTCTATTGAATATAACTCAATACATCCAATAACTAGAAAACAAATAAGTGATTATCTATTATATTTAAAAGAAAATGGCGAAGAAAAAGCTCTTGCATACTACAAGAGCCAATATAAAATCCATAAAAATTATGAATATTTTAATCTGTAGTTAAACTTACTTTAACTTCATGATCTAATTGTATTAATTCTACACCTGCATCAATAAGCATTTTTTTAGATGCAATATTACCTTCAGTACCATCATATTTATCTGATTCATAGATAATCTTTTTTATACCAGATTGAATAATAGCTTTAGCACATTCATTGCATGGAAATAATGAAACATATATTGAGCAACCATCAACACTTCTTGGTGAATTTAAAATTGCGTTTAATTCTGCATGAACCACAAAAGCATACTTAGTATCAAGGAAGCCACCTTCTCTATCCCAGGGATATTTTTTATCATCACAACCTCTAGGCATACCATTATAACCAATGGATACAACTTTGTTTTCTTTATCCACAATACAAGCACCAACTTGAGTATTAGGATCTTTAGATCTAAGTGCACTTAAATGTGCCAAACCCATAAAATAATCATTCCAAGATATAACCATACTACCCTCCAAATTTAGAATATACTTTAGCTAATCTTATAAGTAAACTATCACTATATTTTTTTAATCCAATATCATTATACAGTTTTATAACTTCCATATCACTAGTCTTATAAAAAGGATTAATCTTATCTATTGTAAAGAATTTAAATAATACAAATATCATAAATA
>Ga0256405_10000810_pt1 | contig 95887 bp, 102 predicted proteins | sample RumenRJG_02DNA_FD_189096 | JGI IMG/M metagenome (GOLD analysis project Ga0256405, IMG submission 189096) | Bovine rumen microbial communities from Lethbridge, Alberta, Canada - RJG_02 | ecosystem: Host-associated > Mammals > Digestive system > Stomach > Rumen | place: Canada: Alberta...
TACTATCCAATACAAAATCCTTAATATCAACAGAAAAATCAAATGGATTATCTTCACCCATATGTACTTCAAAATTCTCGTCAGGAATACCTGCTTTTTTCAAATCAACAGTAATAGCATTTAAATCCATAGAAACCAAATCTTCTGCATTCATTTCGTTAAGTATATCTGCTACATTATCAATAGCATTTTCTTTTGCACTTTCGCTAAGTTCATTGTATGTATATGAAGATTTTTCATTATCTGCAATCAAAAAACGTCTTTTCATTATTTTTTTCCCGCCTTTTATTAATCAAAATCAATATCTACATATAATATACTTCTTGAAAATTTATTTATTCTTTTCTCTCTGCTTTTTCAATTCATCATTTCTCTGTTTTGCAGCCTTACCAAATTTATAATGAGAATCGAAATTTACAACTAGAGTATAATCTTTCAGATTTGGGAATTTTTCTAAATATTTATCTTCGGGAACAAAAATCCATTTATCAATCTGATTGTCTTTATTTGTCTCATTTTTCAAACTCCATTTTGACATTTTGTTTGTCCATTGAGACTGAAGCCAAATATACCCTTCTTTTTCTTTGTTGCCATAGAACAGACTTGGTTTCAGTTTACTTGTATAACCAATAAACTGTTTATGCTCTTTGTCCCACGTAAAATTCTTTGTATTAATTACTCTGCTTTTCATTGTTGAATATCTCCTTTACTTTTCTTCATCTATAGTTTATCACGCTTATTTCATTTTGTCAACAGTTATTTTAAACTATCAAACACTTTGTTCTTGTTAATGCAAACAAAAATATCTCCATTATCTAACACTTTTGTTTTTTGTAGTTTGTTAATTTCTAATCCATCATAATTCATATAATATTCTGTTTCGTTTCTATCTATATCAATCAAGCAAACAGTTGAAATATCATTGTATTGTTGCATACGGTCAAATGGAAGTTGTTTCTTATCAAGTAAAGTCGGAGCGTTATCCACTACATTAAAACTCTTATCAATCTGAAACAAAGCACTATTGGCGAATTTAGCTACGCCGAAATTATCATTTTCTAAATCACCATTCCAACGAATAATACTATCTGTAATGTGGTCTAGTCGAAAACTCTTAACAAAAATATATGGAATTTTTAAAACTTCGCAATTTTCAAATACTAAATGAATTTCTTTAATTTTCATTGTTGGTCTCCTTACCACTCAATACAAACAGAAAAATACCAACAGGAACAAAAATATATGCGAAAGCATATACAAGCATAGTAGAAAAACCAAATGCAATCCATCCACAGATTACAATGAGCCAAAATACCATAGCCCACATTAATGCTAAAATCATCATCCAATTCATATATTACTTACCTCTCTTTTTGTTATAAAGAAAAAATGAGCAACCATTATAAATAAATATACTCAACAACTTATGAAAGGAGAAAAAAGATAAATTGTTTCATATTTTTAATATAATGATTACTCATTGAAAGAATTTTAGTTCTCATTCTATTATATATTTATCCCGCTTATAGCGTCAAATGTATTCTAAAATTCTTTTACTAATGGAACAAGAATTGTTTAAAAGAATATTCATATATCATACAAACAATCATAACCAAAATCTGACAATATGGTTTTTGCTAACACTTGCAAAGCATTACCAATCCATCAAAATGTTAATAACACATTCCTCTTTACCAAAAGAGACAAAAAGAATAGAGAAACTTCTTCGTTGATGAACGAATTTCCTGGCGAGAAATTCAATAAATTGTTTTGATATATAAATGTTAATTCTTTAGGGATTTCTTATTCTTTTTCATTCCCTTCACACTAATATCTATTGTATGTGTCTGCTAGACAATTTTACAAAGAATTTAAATATGCTTCCGCCGTATAGCATAAACAAATCCATATCGAGTATTTCGTAAAATTTTCTCTAAATAGATATAGGCGATTATCTAAGTTGTTTTCAACTCACTCATTTATTATATAACACAAACGTAATTTTGTCAATTACAATTCAATTAATCCTTAAATCTAATTCGTTTTGGATGCAAAACAATATTCTTTCTACAAGAAGAATTATCAATATATTGTTTATATTGTTTGTTTATTCTACCATACTTACGAATAAAATTATACGCCGCATTTACATCGGCATTAACATATTTTCTGTCCTGTGTACGATATAATCCTCTATGCACTCTCTTACCCAAATGATTTTTACTCATACGAACATCTTCATTATCATAAAAAGAACATTGTGAAGAATAATCCTCTGCGATACTTTCATATTTCCATTTATTGTTCTTGCAAATCTGTTTCAAATTTTTGATAAACAAAGACATTCCAAAAGCAGTAATATTATCTCGTTTATATTCCATTGTCATAAACGTATGGTAAAATAAAGACTTTTTTGTGGGAATTTTTCCAACCAACATAAAATCAATATGATTATCCATACAATATTGTTTAACGTAATTCGATGCTTTCTCACAATACGTATTCATATATTTAAAATGCTTATCTTTTAATTTCTGAATACGTTTTGAATTAGGATTGATACCTTTTAAAAAGTTTACTTTTTTTAAGTAGTAATAATCCCATGCTTTTAATTTCATTCCATCAATCAAGAAAGAATCACCGAAATTGGTAGCGCAAGCACCTAAATTATCTACACCAACATCAATAGACAAAACTTTGTGTTGTTCTTCTTTTTTCATTGTATAGAAAAATTTGATATAGAATTTCTCTTTTCTATACATAATATAGATTGCAGATACATTATAATTCGATACATCCATTTTGTTAAATGGAATATGCATAATATCTAAATCAAACTTTCTGTCATTATATTTGTTCGCTTGTAGATACAAATTCAAATATTTGTACTTTATATCCTCACTAGCCATTTGAGCGCGTTTTACAGTATGATTTGCACTTATCTTTGGAAGGAGTTTTAGCCACTTTACATAGTCAGAACGTGATTGATATAGTGTACTGTGTTCTTGTTTCCATTGATAAGCACAATGAAACAACTGTGCATTATAGTATAGCATTTCTTTTAACTTCTGTTTTTGAACCTTAGTCAAATCTAATTGAATAACCTTTTCCAATTTTTTCACCTCTTTATTTCAGATTATATCACAATATACATTCTTTTTCAAACAAAAAAAATAGTTAGCGATGATTGTGTCGCTAACATCGAAAAAAGCAGAAATAGCTTTCGAGGAGTGATAGATGAACGTTATCACTTTTCATCTACATATATATTGTATCATATATATCATGAAATGTCAAGAATCAAAAACCATATTTTTCGCATAATGGCATTAAAAAGTTTCTAGCACTTTTTCCTCTTGAAAAATTAACTGCCACACTAATAGGCATATTCAATTTCAAAATCTGATATACACCTAGTCGTTTAATTCTTTTTCCTAAAATGGCATTTCTTTTATTTTCTTCTGCTAACATTGTCACATACAAAATACAAAACACTTTAGCTACTGCCAAAAAATCTTCTTGGTTATATGTATTAGCTATGTTTTTGATAGCTACCCAATCATTACTATTAATGTTGATAAGAACCAAGTTATAAACCGTAACAAAATCATTATATACTTTATCTACTGAATACTTATCTGCTAATTGTTTTAAAACAGTAAAATAGTCTATATCTTTAACTGCATAGTTATTTAGTTTAAACATAAATCCATCGAATTTTCCTCTGCATTGATAAATAAATGAACCGTCAGGAAATCTCAATATCGGTTTTTGTGATTGACCTATCTGAATTTCTTTCAATATGCTTCAACTCCTTTATTTTTATTATAATGTGTTATTGGTTAAAATGTCAAATGATAATTACATAAATGATAATTACATATAACAAAAGAGACAAGGAACTACATCAAACCTCGTCTCTTTTGTTATGTAGTTTTTGTAAATAAAATCAATACAATAAAATCTTTCATATCTAGCATAAAGATTTATCATTTCTCGTTTATAGAATTTGTCATGCATTATAAAAACATATCTGAAAACCACTTGTTACATATCGACACATTTTTAATATAACGTGTTCTGTTAAACAAGAAATACATGGAACGATAAATCTTCTACAAAAAATTCTATCTTCTTGATTTCTGTATATATTATACAACAGTTCCTTTCTAATATAAAAAACATGAAATCAGAAAGGTTTAACAATTTCCTATTAAAAATTAACAGAAAATTTGTATGGCATACTGCACACCTCTATCGGATTAACTATATCATATATGGTTTCTCCGACTACTTTTCACCTTTTTCAATATCAAAATATATAAAAAGTATGAAAATGTTTGCTACTTTTTATATTTTTGAAAATCTGTTTACAAGACACATTCTTAAATAACAAATAAAAAATAGCTGTAAATGCCTTTAAAAATATTTTAACAGTTTATAACTGTTTTTATCTGGCGGGGGTAGTCAGAATTGAACTAACATATACCGGGTCAAAGCCGGTCGCTCTATCCATTGAGCCATACCCCTAATTTAATTGGAGGTGGTACACAGATTTGAACTGTGGAATAACGGTTTTGCAGACCGTCGCCTTAATCCACTTGGCTATACCACCATTTCTTTTAACAATTATATTGTACCACTTAATACAATATTTGTCAAGGATTTTATTAGTTTTTGTTTCCCTAATTTTATGTTAGGTACTTATGTCAATCACCACGAAAAGGTACTAATAATAGATTGACGGAGCGATATGCGGGAATCGGACCCGCGACTTCAACTTGGAAGGATGATGTTTTACCACTAAACTAATATCGCATTATGGGTGCAGGAGGTGAACTCGAATCACCACCACAAGCGTATGAGGCTTGTATTCTGCCTTTAAAATATCCTGCATAATAAATTATATACCTATTTATTATTTAATAATACTCTTATTTTATTTTCACAAAATTCTAATCCTTTTTCTCGTTTCCATCTATTAATTTGGTTCGTGCCAATATGTAATCTTTTTGCCCATCCTCTGCCACTATCAGAAATACCATCAACAGTAATTTTAGAGGTTGTACTTTTCCATTTAGAATTTTGTTCTCTTGTTATCCACCTACAATTTTCTGGGCAATAATCTTTATTTTCATTTATCCTATCAATTGTTAAATTTTCTTTATACCCATTTTGTATAGCCCAATCATTAAAAGACTGTGGATTATCTATCCATTCATCACAAATATGAATACCTCTTGCACCATAAAAATTATAATCTTTACAATTTTTATTTGTACATCTACTTAACATATTACGAAAAATTTTTTCTAATCTATCAGAATACCAATGGGCTTTTTTCTCAAAATGATTACAAATATTACCTACATTATATCTTTTAAAATTTGAAATACGGTCATATTTTATGTAACCACATTTTATACATCTTGCTTTATAGATAGCATGTCCATCTTTCGACTTTATAAAAATACGTTCCAATATTTTATAATTATTTATAATTGTTCCAATATACTTATCTTTTTTCAAAATATATCCCCTCTTTTATCAATTTTAGTTTCCCTTATATCAGGTACTTATGTTATCCACCACGTAACGGTATTGATAATAGGATAACTGGGCAGAGTTGGATTTGAACCAACGTAGACATAAAGCCACCAGATTTACAGTCTGGCTCCTTTAGCCACTCGGACACCTGCCCATATTTTAGTTTTATCAATTTTAGTTTCCCTTATATCAGGTACTTATGTTATCCACCCCGTAAAGGTATTGATAATAGGATAACTGGTGACTCCTGCCGGGCTCGAACCGACGATGACAGGATGAAAACCTGTTGTCTTAACCAACTTGACTAAGGAGCCAGATAAATGATTTTTAATCATTTATAAAATTTTCATCATTATAAGACTTTCACCTTATGTTGATGATAATGGTCCGCCCCCTGGGACTTGAACCCAGAACCTGTCGTGTATAAGACGCTTGCTTCAACCAATTGAGCTTCGGGCGGATTAATATAATAAATTTTATATTATCAACATATTATACATATTTAAATGTATATCCATAATAAGATTTTCGTACACCTTTTAAAATTCTATATACACTTTGTTCTGCACTATGATAATTAACTCCTAAATTTTTACATAAGAAATCTCTTATCATAGTAGCTATACAATCATAATGTGCTACAAAATTTCCTGTTTTATAATTATACACATCAATCTTTTTTGCAATAGGATTCTTACTGCCAATAAAATTTCTTAACACACTAACACTATGTTGCATATTTTCTTTTGCAGTAACCCATTCCAAATTACAAGCTCTATTATCAGTTTTTATTCCATTGATATGATTTACTTGCAATCCTTCTTTATATCCTTTACAAAACATATAAGCAATGAGTCTATGTACAAAAACAATTTTTGTCTTTTTATTTACATAAAAATTGACATATAAATATCCCTTACCACTATTGATACACTCCCACGGATTTATCCGTGGGATTCTGGAGTGACTAACGTTCTCCGCTATCTCGCGATAGTCTTACAAGAACTCCTTCCACTGGACAGTACCCTGCCCAAATATGTTGTAAATACCTTTAATAGTTTATCATTTAAATCTGTGATAATTCCATTATCGTATATTTTATAATTTGGATATTTTTCATTAATCTTATACATAATTCATTACCCATTTTAATTGTCTTATATCAGTTTTAGTTTCTCTTTTTCAGATACTTATGATAACTACCACGTAAAGGTACTGATATATAAGTTATCTTGGGGTGGTTGACAGGATTTGAACCTGCAATAACTAGAGCCACAATCTAGCGCGTTAACCATTTCGCCACAACCAACATAATGGTGCGAATGGAGGGGGTCGAACCCTCACGGTGTTGCCACCCTGGGATTTTAAGTCCCATACGTCTGCCGGTTCCGTCACACTCGCATGATATTTAATTGTCTTTTTTTTGTAAGTTTGATTAACTCTTATGAGTTTGATTAACTCACTTCTTTAGTGTATCACATAATTTCATGCTTGTCAAGCATTAATTTCATTTGATTTTTTAGAAGTTTGTTTTTCTCTCAACCTTACTTCTTTATTATATCAAATCAACAGCTATCTGTCAAGTGCTTTCTTGATTTATTTTTTTTAAGAAGTAAAATATCTTTTTGACATACTCCCACGAATTTATTCGCGGGATTCTGGTATCAACAAAGATTGCACGTCTCGCGATGGTCTTACATCTTCTCCTCCAATGGACAATGCCCCATCCATACTTTTCGTGTAAGTTTATTATACTGCTTCAAAAATTTTTTGTCAATTACAAATTCATTAAATACATGAAAAACTCAAATTGGTGACGCAGGTGCGACTCGAACGCACGACCGTAGACTTAGAAGGTCTATGCACTATCCAACTGTGCTACTGCGCCATGACATAAATAATATACATATATCCATCTGATATATAATACATTATTTAAAAAATAATAAGCAAGAATTGCTATGGCACAAGGCTATTGCACAAACAAACATAAAAGCATCCTACTTATATTATATCTTTTTTATAGGTCGCGCCTATCCCCATGCCTAAAGGCAGGGGCTTGCGGCGCGAAAATTCTCGGTCAACAATGCAGGAAGCGTATACCACTCTTGACATACTCCCCACGGCTAAAGCCGGGGGATTCTGGTATCGACAAAGACCGCGCATCTCGCGATGGTCTTACGTCTTCTCCTCCAACGGACGATGCCCCGCCCGTATAAATACCTTATGCCGAAAGCAATCTTAAGCCTTCGCTAAGTATATTCTTTGCTGCATTTCTATCACGGTCGCAATGATGTCCACACGAAGGACAATCCCATTCGCGCACAGACAAATCCTTGACTTCTGTATTTTGATATCCGCAATCATGGCATAGTTGGCTTGATGGATAAAACTTATCTACCCTAACAATCCTGGTGCCAAACTGCGAAGCTACATATTCCAACAGGTTCAGAAATTCGCCAAAACCATAATCTCCAACTTTCTTGCCGTGGCTAATCTGCATCCACTTCATGTTCAAATCTTCAAAGCAAATAACAGCATACTTCTGACAAAGTTCTCTAGCTAATTGCCAATGATAAGCGTTGCGCTGATTGGTTACCTTTCGATATAACCTTGCTAAAGCAAGTTGTGCTTTATGCCTGTTATTTGAACGTAATCTTTTTGTAGATAGATTTCGATTAGCTTTTGCAATAGCTTTCTGCTGTTTTTTGAAAAAACTTGGTGCAATTATATCATCTTCTTTATTTGGTGCTACAAGCATTTTACCTTTGAAGCCAAAATCGAATCCGATGCTTTTACCCAGTCTAGATTTGGTATTAACTTCTGGTGTTTCGCAAACAAGATAAACATAAAAGTCACCACAAGAATCTCTCTTGACAGTAAGCACTTTAATCTTACCTTCTATTTCTCTTGATTTGAAAAACTTATACTTGTTTTTAGCAATCTTAATTGTGTTGTCTTTAATAACATTTTTACCTACCATATTATAGGAGAAGGAGCGATATTTTCTCCAAGCCCTAAACTTAGGAGGAACAGTTTTCTTCTTCCGCTTCAGGTTGCCCCAGAACAATTTGTAGCCTTTGTCTACCCTATCCGTTATGTCTTGAATAGCATGAGACGGCAAATCTGTCCAATAAGCAAACCTATTTAGCTTTTTTAGTTTAGTAAGGTGGTTTATGAGCTTGAACTTATTCAGAGACTTATGATAAAGTTTCCAATATCGCTTATGGAGAGCAATACAATGATTATATATCTTGCAAGCCACCCAAAGCTGATGTTGTAACTTCTTATTCTTCTTGGAATTGTAGAGCTTGAACTTGTAGGTCTTCACATTGCTCACTTCCTACTTATATTATATCTTTTTTTATAGGTCGCGCCTATCCCCATGCCTAAAGGCAGGGGCTTGCGGCGCGAAAATTCTCGGTGAAAATAACGCATTTATTTAATGCGTTATAATTTTTTAACAAGACACGATGACGATGAAAAATTTACCAATTAAATTTCTGTTGCTGAACGTGTCTTTATGTTTTTTATAATAGCATACTTTATATAATTTGTCAAATGGCAATATTATTAAAATATGTTATATACATTTTGAAAGTCAAAAATTTGCGCTCTTTCCACTTGACACTCCCCACGGCTAAAGCCGGGGGATTCTTGGTTCAATAACCACTGCGCCGCCTCCGAAGAATTGGCGTCTTACACGATTTCCCCAAGCGTGAATTCCCGTGTGCCCCACGGTATATATTTAGTTCAGCTTACGTAAATAAGGCGCATTTGATAAAACGCAGTCTTTGACTTTCTCATGGAACAGTTATGTCTTGTTCAGGACTTATCAACATTTTCTTTCATAATACAGACGGATTGTGTATCACAAAACACGATTTTGATAATAACCGTGGTGTTACCGACCGCCAAGGCTAGTAACAAATAAAATACTCCATTTCAAGATTATTCACCTTAAAAAGGAGATAATGGTGTGCCATCCCGGACTTGAACCGGGAACCTATAAATTAAAAGTTTATTGCTACTACCAGTTGAGCTAATGGCACATTTACTAGACACATAAAATTTACCTATAATTATTTTAAGTAATTGCTGTTCGTGTCTATGTTTATATCATAACACACTTTATTTTATTTGTCAAGTATGAATTTGATTTTCAAAACAAAATGCTTTTGATATAAATGTTCTTTAGAATGTTTATATTACATTTCCTTGGAACAGTTATTATACTATCACATCTACATCATATTGTCAAGCGTTATTTTGCATTTTCTACAATAAAATTAAACCACATTTTATAAGTAACATTTTTATAATGCAAACCATCTATTGTTTCAATACCGTTATTGCTTAAATAACGATAAGTATCAATATATTGTACTGTATTTGGCAACATACTAACTACTTGATTATTAAATAAAGCTATCTGATTATTCGTTACAGAATATCCATTTGCAAATGTTTTTTCTTCATTAATAGGTGTTGTAGTCAAAAAATAAATCTTTTTAAATCCAAATGAAGCCAAATCATTCAATGCATGAATACAAGCATTACTATTTAAATCATTTACACCCAACTCATAAACCACTACCGTATTCTTATCCATAGAAGCAATCCTATCTCTATTCTGCCAATAAAAATCATGCCTTGCTCCTACCTTATCTATCCATACAATTTGTTTATCTGTAGAAATAGCTTTTTCCATTCCAACAAAACGACTATCACCAATAAATAAATATGAATTAGATTTTTCTTCTACTGTTGGTTTCTTTTCTTCCACTACAGGTTCTTCTTTTTCTACTGCGTTTGAAGTAATTGGTTCTTCAACAGACAATTGTTCTTCCATTAATTGCGGTTGTTCTTTAGGATGTAATAATATATTTACATTAATTATCATTACCCCAACAATTACAATAAACAACAAAGCCATTTTCAACGATGATTTCATTTAATCTACCTCCTTATCATATACAAAACATTATACCATACTTTTCTTTTGAACGCAAAACAAAAAGGCTAAAAAAATTAGCCTTTTTTTTAATCTAATTTATTAGAATAATTATTTATTTCATTGAATGTAACATTTAAAATAGAATTACTATCCGTTTTTACACTACCAATATACAATCTATAAAATCCATCTACATCATTTGATGATTTTGGAGTAGTCGTTACCTCTACTTGTATATCTGTATCTTCTGCTTTATTTTGTTGACGATAAAAATAAATATAATTTGTAGCATTTGGATTCATAACAATCTGCCTAGATGTTAATATACTAAAATATCCACCAATAAAAATAGGTGTATCTTGAAGAATAACAGTAAGACCTATAGCAGAAGAACATTTAAATTCATTCGTATAACAAGCATTACTATCTGCCAAAAAAGTCTTAAATGATGTTGTTTTATCTAATGATGATAATTTCGGGTCGCGTGTTTGATATATCCAACAAAACTGATTTCCTGTACCACCTACTCGTGACATATAATAATGATACCTTGGACTCCAACCAAATGAACAATAACTACCTGCACATAATCTAGCATCATTAAAAATATCATAACTTAATGTACCATTATTATATGTACAATGCCAAATTCTATTATATGTTTTAAGTTCCCAATGTCCTGTAAAAGCATACAAATAAAATGAATCATCACTATCAATAAAGAAATTATGTGACATAAAACATAAAGTAATATCACTATTATTTTCTTTAAAAGCATTATCATAATCAGTAAGTAATTGTTGTGGTATGTTTTTATGTTTTATCCACATATTTGAAGAAGGATTATAAGAAGCTATATAAAATATATCGTGTTTAGAAGAAATTTCATGATTCCAATCTCTTACAAAGCAAAACCATAATTTTTTATTTGGATGATAAAACGCGCCGAGCACTTCTAATCCACTAGGAATATTTTTATACATTGGTATATTTCTATTAATGCGATTAATAAATCCATCTTTTGTTAAACCATCGTTTATATCTACTTTACTACCTATAGATAATTCATATACTGCATTTTGACAATCATACCATGTTACAGAATTACCATTTTTATGACAAACCAACCAACATCTTGTCCAATCAATTGTTGGAAAATTATCAATAAAGTGCCAGGATTTAGCTAAAAACTCATTTTCATTTTTCGATGCATTGTATTTATAATCTACATAACACATTTTCCCACCATATTTTTTACTAATGCACCCCATATATAAATAGTCATTAAAAATATAAGCTGGGTTCATAGTGCTAAAACTTTTCCCCCACGGAACAACATCATTTGTTTGTACATTATAAATAACATTAGAATAGGAAAAATAATTATCAATAGAAATATTATTCGATGTATTATCGTAATATAAATTAGCAACTGTACCTAAACTGTCACCTTTTTGGATATAAAAAATTTTATTTTGAATATCATCATAAGTAGAATTTAATACTGGATACTCTCCAGGTCCTTTATATGGATAAACGCCCTGCAACGTATTATTAAAAGGTTTATATTGACTGTTTGGTATTAAATTCGATGACATACCAGACAAGTTATTAAATAAATTCGTTTCACTAATGGAATATACAAATTTTGCCGTATATTTTTCATAAGAATATTGATTATTTATATTTATACCAAATTTTACATTTTTAATAAATATTAATCTACTATTATGTTTATCATATATAGCAGTTTGTCCACCTTCTTCTCTTTGGAAAAAACAACCTGATACATTATTACAAATATTTGTCCATATATTCTTTTCTATTTCTTTTCTTGTTATTTTTGTTTTTGTATTTACATCATATAAATCAGCCAATAAAACTTGATTGCTTAATCCTAATAATACCAATCTATTTAATTTTGTATTGTATAGAATATTAAAAATATTCATGGAAGCGTTATTAATAATACTTGTTATATCAACATAAGTTGTCCAATTAATAGGGTCACTAGAATAATTAGTATGGATTAAATGCCATTGTGTACTTCCGTTATAATAAGCTTGCGCTATCATAAAATCAGAACCCAAAGCTAAAACGCGAATCAAATAATTCTTGGATGAATTAGACATATAAGCAGGAATAACAGGTGTATTATGATAAATGAACTTCGTATTAACTCGATAACCACTATATAATTTTAATGGATTTGTTGGATTGCTCCTAGAACTAAAATAAAGTATCTGACAACCAGTACAATCTGATATAGAATAAAAATCATTAAAACCACTTGATAGAGAAATATTAAATTCAGAAGCTATATCAGGTTTGGTTTCATTAAAATAACCAATCTTGGGAGGTAAATTTCTGAATAATTTACTTTTCATTCGTTTATATACAATAGAATTTGTATTTTTAATCTGCTTTGTAATATATGTTTTTGTCCAATTTTCAATTGTATTCTGTGTTACAAAACTTGTCGCATCTGCTATTACCGTTTGAGCCATTCTAAATAATTCTGATAAACTAATTGTCATACAAAAAGAACACCTCCTAAATTAATTATTACCATAATATTTAATATTATACGATTTCTGTGATATACTACCACCATCATTTGTTTCTATTTTAGCAATCAAAAGTGTATTAAATACAATTCCTTTTTGATTTTCAGGACTAATTAAATGGTCGTACACTAAAAAATGTACTTCATCCAAATTAACCGTATCTCTTTGTATATAAATATAATTTGTAGCATTTGCTTTTAAATATATTTCCTGTGCAGGGACAATGCTATAATATCCTCCCAAATAAAGAGGGAAAGATTGAACGTAAGCTACTAATCCAATCGAACCATGATTAACAACATATTTTCTTTGCACATTTGTGCCATTCCATAAATCATTTAACGATGGATAAAAATAAAAATTAGATGTTGTCCAACCACCACGACACATATAATAACCAAATTGTTTATTATATCCAGTTGTTTTTGTTCCCATCCATCCACCTTCACCACCATTTCTTTGTGTAAAATCATCTAAACCATTATATGATGCATTTAACTTGATTTTTGTTTGTTTAACATAATATTGTCCTGCGATACCAAAAGAATCATATTCTCCATCAAAAAATATTGTTCTACCATCATTATCTAAAAATGCATTACCGAATTGATTGTTTAAACATGGTGTATATGGAGAAGCAGTATAGGCGTAATTAATATATTGTTGTCTATGGCTATCAGGTGTTTTTATTCTTGTATATGTACCGTTATGATAAATAACATAAATATGTGGTACACCTTCTTCACTAACCAGTGTTTTGTTTCCATTATTATCTATATTTACTTTTCTTTTATTACCATTATATGTACCTGCATACAAAATAAATTTAGGCGTTCCAAATTTTGCAGGAACATATACCCAACCATAACCACAAGGATATTCTGCCAAATCTAAATCAGGTAAAATAAATGTATCTACAGGTGAATTTTTATCTATATAGCACAAATCGTTATGTACATTACCTACTTTATCCGTTCTATTTTTTACTTTTATGTTATATATTTTTAAAGTGTTACCATCACGAATATAACAGTACCATGTACATCCATACTGTGGACTATCATCACGAACACAACAATATCTAGCAGAACCGCCGTGTATATTAATATTTGTATCTAATTCTTTTTGTATATTCCATGAACCGGCTTTTATTTCATATACATCGCCATTTGCTTCAGGAATAAACAAAATATGATTACGTCCATATGATTGCGAATCTGCATCAAGAGCAAAGCAATTATACATTAAAGAAGGTGCATATAATTTTTTTGCCCACGGACTAGTATCAGGTGTACACCAATTATAAAAACAATCTATACTGGAACTAATAAAATCTACGCAATTTTTCGTTTGTAAATCTACTTTATTTGTAGCTAGCATCATGATTTTACAAAAATAAGTATCTCTCAGATAATTCATCATATATATTTCTTTGTTTAACTTGTCAAAACAAAGTGAAACAAAATGATTCGCGTCATATCCATTAACATTAAGTATACCATTATTACTATATGGGATTTTCCAATTTTTCATATCATAGTAATCATCCAAAGATAAATTCCATTTATCTTCCGAATATCTATCTGAAGATATTTGTTTTGACCTCCATCCATGTTTTTTGTTATATTTGCTAGTATTTATATATTTATGTCCCCCCCAGTTGTCATAAATCAATTCACTTTTTTCATTGTATATTGTTACACCAACATTTGCATATAATACAATAGTGCGTTCCGTTTCGGTATCAACATTTGCTATTGCGATAGAATATTTACTATCATTGTAAAAACGAACATTATAAGTATAATCAGGATGTTCGGAACTTTTACATTTGCTTAAATCCAAAGAAATATACGAAGTATCAGATATTGTATCATAAGGTGTTCCTTCTACTTTTTTAGAAGAATCTGTATTAATAATAATAGTTCTTACGTGCGTTATAATTTGTTTTCCATACTTTTGTACACCCACCAATATATATTGCGTATCATAACCAGTATTATTATAATCATAAGTAGTAAAAAAACAGCTCACAATATCATTGTTTTTAATCCATTCATCTACTTTTAAATCAGGACGCATAATTTCCCATATGCTTGTATTCGATGAAAATTTAGTATCAAAAAGATAATAATTTCCATCTTCTAATCGTGCTACTAAATAATCGTTTTCTAAACCAATAATATCTGTAATTTTTTTCTTATTAAAAGTAACTGGTTCATTTTCAAAACTATAATTAGCAATATTTGTATTAGACAAATTATTTCTATATGCTCTGAAATAATATTGTTTCGTTAATCCATCTTTTGCCCCTAAATAATAAGTTATTTCTCTACCTTCCATATCTGTTGTAATATAATCTGCTCTACCACTAATGGAAGTATATGACATGTTATAAGAACCATACAAAGGAACATTTGTTTCATCGTAATATCCTATTTTTGGCGGTAAATTAGTAACTGTTTTTGCTTTTACTGATTTATAAAATTCTGTTGTTGTATCATTTATTTCTACGACAATTTTATTTGTGATTTTTTCATTGATTTTATTAATCATTGTATCATAACAAGTATTAATACTATTTTTTATACTTTCAAACATTAACGAAAGATTAATTGTTTTCAATATAGCACCCCTCCAAAAATTAATAATTATCAATATTATTTAAATCAAAATTCATCGTTTTGGCAACTCTATCAACCATGATATGCCCAATATATATACGGTTGAAGTGAATATCTTTATCCTTTCCTCCTAATATATGTGTATATTGTTCAATTTGTAATTGATTATTTGTATTTTTATACAAATATAAATATACATCTGATGAAATAAGTTTCACAATTTGTTTTTCTAAATAACAAGATATTCCACCAATATATACATATTGACTATTGATTTGTATAGAAAATTTACTATTACCACCTAAATGATGTGAAACATATATACTATGCACTTGCATACTTAATGTTTTTTCTTTTTTTAATCCGATTTTCGGCGGTAAATTATTCATACAAGCACTATCAAATGCAGAATTAATTGGGCCATCAGTTTTTGTACCATTAATTACAATGGTATCTGTTTGTGATTGTATAAACTTTTCTGTCATACTATTTCTTATTTTTTTAATTGTATTTAAAATATCTCCATAAGTATTATAAAAATATTGTTTTACTTTTTCAGATAAACTTATCATAATAATCACCATTTTTTTTTATATTATGATAAAAAAATAAAGTATGGCGTGGATTTAATCCACGCCATACTACATATATAAAAACGCACATTGAGCAGAAAGGAAAAAAATCAAAATGTACGCTTCTATCAATTGGTAGCGGTGGTCAGACTTGAACTGACACGATATTTCTATCAGTAGATTTTGAGTCTACCGCGCCTTCCGATTACGCCACACCGCCATAAATATTAGCAATATTTAAAAGTATATCCATAATATGATTTATGTACTCCAGAAATCACTCTATATACCACTTCTTGCAGTTGCTAATGACATATCAATTTTTAGTATTTATGACATGCCATTCATCTGATACTAAATATTATTTGTTTAAAAAAGTTTCTTTTAACATAATATATCCTTTTTTATTTCGTATATATTGTATCATAAATACATAATTTTGTCAAGACGCAAAATTCATTTATTTGTATAAAGAATATAACCCATTATTCTTATTGAAAGGAGAGATTACAACAAAATGAAGGAAATTCAAAAATTGAATTTTATTATATGTTTTAGAAATTAAAATTTTTGCTGTATGCGTCTTTATATTTTTAAACATTTGTATTTAAATGTTTCATAGTTTTAGTAATCATACGATGATAATCTTTTGGAGCATTTTCCAATGCAATCTCTTTTTGTTTTTTAAATTCTGCATCACTCATAAATGTATGATAATGTTCTACTTTTTTAATTGAACCATTATCATTATATTCAATCTTACTTGAACGAACATAAGCGTGATGATATTTATTATAAACAGAATTGATGCAATAATCTTCATGGAAGTCTCTCATCATATTCTGTTTCTTTCTAAAGGTTCTTGCCCTGTCCACAATACAATTATATAATCCCATTTGAATATTGTCAAGTCTTTTTTGTTGTTCAATTGCAAATTTTTTACATTTCAATTTAATACTCAATACACGAATAGATAATTTCTTTTCCAAACTATCCTGTGAATTGTGCGCAAGAAAACTAAGCTGATTGTTGTCCATTTTCCACAATTCAACTTGTTTCTTGTCAATATCTAATTTTGTAATATTTTGTGTAACAGTAACATTTGTATTAACATCTGTATTTTGAACAGAATCCGAGTCTTGATTAGAAGTAGCATATTCCTTTGTTATATCAAAATATTCTTCTTCTTCCAAACCGTTTTCACGTTCACCAATACTGTTGAGTACTTTTTTAACAATTGGTTCTCTTTTTTTATCAATTTTGCTAACAATAATAGCTTCGTTTTCAAATAATTTCCCTGAGAAATGCACTAAATTAGTTTTTTTAAACAAACCGTCATAAAATGTAGCAATAGCTTTTACTTGATTCTCTCTACCATTAATCTGACGATAATCAATTAGAGTTCCTTTTGCTACATAACCACAAAGCATAGCCAATTGTTGTGCAAAATCCGCATCAATTTTATCTACTTTTGAGTTTTCAACAAAGAAACCATATTTTTCAATTCCTGTAATAGAACCAAAAATATCATTTAAATTATCTGTATTTATATCTCCACAATCTTCACTAAGAACAAAGCACATATGAAAATGTGGATAATAATCCTGCGTTTTTACCATAAAAGGAACTTCTGTTGCAGAAACCAAGCCTTCAATATAATCTGCCATCTGATAAAGAGAAACATACTTGCTTGAAGGATTGATTTTTCTATTTGGATATTCTTCGCGAACCTGCATAGTTCTACGGAAAGCCATATAAAACTTTTTCCAAAACTTTTGAAAAGTATTAATGCCATCTATAGCTTCTTCAGGAGTTTTTACATTTGGCAAACTAATAATGACATGATAAAACTTCATCTTTTCAGGATGTTCCCAAAGATGTCTATCAAAAATAGACATTAGATTATGGAAAATACGATTCGCTTTTTTCTCTGAACAATTTACGCAAAAACGATTAAAACAACGGAAACTTCCAGTACGATAATATGTACCATGTTGTTTATCTACGTGTGTTGAAACTAAACTAAAACAATCCTTTATTTTATCAATAGCATTTTGCGTTACTTTTTTACTATAACCTTTGTCAAATGCTTCTTGTAAGAGACCAGCATTATAGTTGGAAATCTTTCTCATTTCTGCCCAACGCTTACTCTCACGATAGTTCTCGCAAATATCTGTTCCAACCAATTCGCTTGGTTTATACCCCTTCAAAACATTTGGCATGATAGTTCCTTTCTGCCCATTTTACATGGGCGCACGCATATATGCAATATTTCAAAATATTGACATTTTCAAATTTTCATGGTATAATTATCTTATCAAAAAACCTTTAGGTACTTAAAACATACTTTCTGATTTCAGAAATATTATACTCTCTAAAACCTTTTTGTCAAGCGATATTTTTTCATCCGACAAAAAATTCATTTATTTTTTTATCAAAATGAAAGACCCCCACTTCTACAGGTGGGGGAGGAAGTCAATATATCAAAACACAGGAGATTTTGTCAAGTCAACTACTCCCGCTTAACGCTTCGCGTTTGAAGCGGGAGCTTGTAAGTCGGAGTTACATAGGTAATAGCGACATTTAAAAAATGTCTCCCTAATTCCGCCTACATCATCGGGTGGCTGACAACACCCGTTTTGCCAAGGAGTTTACTCCAAGGCAGTTGTTATTTTTTCATATCGGGGATTATTGTCTCCAGAAATCCACATGGTTCCGAGGAGTTGAATATTTTAAGAAAGTGAGGTGAAGCGGGCATTCCTCCCCGACCTAAGAGGTCGGAGTATCCTGCCCGCATTTAAATGAAATTATTTGTTCATACAAACAATGACCTATATAGAATAAAGAATCAAGTTACCAACACATTATCCATTTACTTATCCGTAGACAACAACTACCGTAATATCTATGGTTATATTGTAGATGATAACAACATGTTGAATCTGCCATATGAAAAAACATCTGATTTTTATCAGAACATCAAATTATTTCATCCGAAATTCAAGAAATATTTAACCTATATCAATGAAACATATCAAGAATTTCTTAAACAACTCGTTCTTCATAATGGAGTGTAATTTATGAAAAACTATATGAGAATGAGTGGACTAAAAATTAGTTTCTCTCAAAGTGGCAGTATTGAAATAAGAAATGATAAATTATCCTTTTATTTCATAACGGATTTGTTTAATAAGCCATTTCTTAGAGAAACCATTATCAGAAATATTCGGCAATATATTCATTTTGAAGATTTTGCTCCACATTATGATAATGGTTTGCTTGAAGCACAATATCAACGAACTTACAAAATATTGTCTCCATGTATTAAGAATTTGACTAAGATAAAACACTTTTATATATACCTTTATGGAATATAAGCAGAAAGGAGTAATTACCAATGAACAATTTCATTCAGTCTATATTCAATGATAACAACAGTAAAGCAGTTATTTTATGCGGTTTACCTGGTGCTGGTAAATCTACTTTAGCAAATACTTTCCATCAGCAAAATTTCTTTGTTATTGGTAAAGATGATATTCGTTATCAATTCGCTTGCAGAAAATATGGTTATCAACCTCATACATGGTTCAAACCAGAACAATTACATGAGTTCTCCAAATTGACTCATATTACAAACGAGTTAATTTGCTATGCTTATAAATTATATATGAAAGAATATACAACGTCAGATATTCTTGAAAAATCTCATACTCGTTTTTTCCGAGGTTATCATAACAAAGACAATCAAGACTTGATTTTTGATGTAGTAAAACATTATATTTTGGATTTTACGCAGAATAATCTTAATCAAGGTATTGTTTTTGATGCTACTTATTTAACGGAAAAATCTCGTAGAAGTATTGTTCAGAATCTAAAGAATTTCCACAAATATTGTATTTTCTTTTCTATGCCACTTCCTATGGCTTACCAGCGCGTACAAAATCGAGCACATACGATTATATCCACTTATCAAAACAAGCCCGTATACGGTCATTTCGTTCCGTTAGAAGCTATGAAACGCATGGAGGCTACTATTAAACTGCCTACCATGCAAGAGGGTTTTGATTCCATTTATATCAATAAATATCAATCTTTACAGGATAAATCCGAACAGGTAAAAGATTTTTTGAATCATTTTACCTGTAATCAGTATAATCACGATTTAGCTATGGATTTGTTTCCTTCTTTCAAACAAACCAACAACGTATCTCAACACACGGAACATCATTACTATACGATGGATTGGCATATGATGCATGTGGCAGAATATATTCAAAAGTTTTCTGATGATAAAGTACTACTTTTGTCTGCCATTCTTCATGACGTTGGTAAATTCGATGCGAAACATTTTTATATCAAATTAAATCAAGATTGGAATAAATTCAAAAAAGGAAAAAGATTCGTTATCAAACAAATTCTACCTGATAAATATTTCGTTCAAGACACTTTTAATTCAAACAGGTACTATATTGATAAAGAATATACCAACTTCGATATGAACGCACATTATTACGGCCATCAATATACGTCCGCTATTAAAGCGTACAACGATTTGGTAGCTATTCACATTGATGAAGAAATCGCTCAAAAGGTATATTGGTATATCTTTTATCACATGTATATCCCTTTCCATAATAACATTTCCTATAAAGAAATTATGGAATTAGACCGTCACTTTACCAGAGAAGAAATTAATAATCTCCTTCTCTTTCGTCAAGCAGATATGTATGCTCAATCTATCTTCCGTAATACAGATAAATTCCATGCAGATTTTCAGTCGAATGAAATGTATAATATGGATAGGAAACTGATTGATAATTTGTTTACCAATATGAAAGAGAAAAAATCATATCAACAAAACAAACAACAACTAATTCACGCTTTTCACAATCAATAAACAAAGGTGATGTATTTTATGAATAACCGTAAAATTTCTATTTACTCCTCTTTTAATTTAAACAAGCCTCTCTTATCTATTCATGATTGTCCCAATATCATCTTTTGGTTACAATCCTTCTGTAATATCCCACCGAAAGAAATATTTCATAAAATACATTGTTCTGATGAATTGCTAAAACAATTTCAGGCAGATAAGCCGTTTAAGATTGGCAAAAATAAGAATGTTATCAGTCAATCTAAAAAGTTTATTAATCTTATCAAAGAACATCCTTCTAATTTTGTTTTAATGATTGAATAATATATATTGTATGATATGTATTGAATGATATACCAAATAATTAAATAAACTAAAAGACGTACATTTGATTGTACGTCTTTTTTTTGTTACTGTATTTCTTTTTTTATTTTATCAAGAAACTTGCCTTTGCGTCTACAATAATCTTCCATCAATCGCTTTGTATTCGCTTTTAACTCTTTTACTGTTTCTTGATACTGTTGTACATCGTAATAAACTTTCCCATCCCATACATAAGCGCGAGACATATTCACTACAATGTAATCATCTATGAAATCGTATAGGAACGCTCCTGAACACTTCATTAGCAGATTGCTACCTTCTAATCGCGTTTCCATTCCAAACCCCTTAAAATGGCTCACAGGAAGTTCTACAGGTACTAGCTTAAAAGCCGTTACCTCCTGCCCTGCTATATTGCCACTACCTTCTTCATCTATCTCTACATGATATGCTCCCATGACACACCATTTATTGAAATACCATTTGATTTTTAGCAACAATATAAATAATCTTGCAAGCACCTTATTCACCATGCATTATCACCTGTCTGCATTACCATTGTCTGAAGCGACAATCATATATTGGAAGGTATTCGTACCTGCAAACATCAAAGTATGAATGTAACGGTTTGCTCCATTCGACCAAATGGTTGAACAAGCCATGTTATCACTTACTTGTTTCAGATTAATCGCATTTCTTACATCTTCATACGTCAAATGCAACTCGTTCAACGTATACATATACATTCTCGAAGCCATCTGCATACGCTCCTGATGATGTGCATCCGTAACAATCTGAATTACTGATACATACCCTGCTCCATTAACCCAAAATATTTCCAATACATCATTTGCACGATACCAATAAACATCATACATCCCATCATCGGTTTTACCATCGTAATTCAATCCACTACTAATGGTAAGATGATTTCTCTCTTTGTCATAAAACATGGTGTCATGCAAATGAGTGAACATATTCTCTGCTCCTTCATCCGATACCTGAACCTGTTGCGCAAAGCAACTACCAAAACTCAATACCATAATCATAGCCATAAGCAACATAATCTTTTTCATCATTGTTATCATTTCCTTTCCTTTTATACTGCTTTCTTTTCCATTAGTTTATTTTTTATATTATCTACTGATTTTTCATCTAAATGCGGGCAGGATACCCCGACCTAAGAGGTCGGGGAGGAATGCTATCTAAAGACCAATTTCTTCAACTAAAAGCGATTTTCTAGCTTCAACACGATGTAATTTTTTGTAAGAAATTCCTGCACTCAATTTTTCGTTTAAGAGATTGCGAATATCGAAATAGCCAGAAGCTCGTCTACCAAAGACAAAACCATTTTGTTGTCGTTAACAAAATGGTTTTTATAATATATTAATCTTCCTTTGTATTAATCTCGTTAAAGTAATTTTTTATCATAATTTTGAGAAAAGATTTGTTCGGAAATAGCCATTTTTAAGTTCTTGTCTTTAGTCGGGTCTTTATCTAAATCCCAATAGCAAGTTTTAGAGAAGTTTGTAAACATTTCTACTATGTCATCAACTTTAATATTTCTTTCCTTCGCAAACCAAAGAAGTTTATATGCCGTATAGAAATTAGACATTTCAGAATAACTATGTCCACTTACTTTATAAGAGAAAAGAGCATACCTAATTTCACCAGTCCATTTTTCTGGTTTATGAAGGTTACTATCATATAGATTATAAAGGCTAAGAAAATCTTTTCCCACTCTTTTATCGAATTCTTTATTGAGATTATCTCTTACTTTTGATTTTTCTTCATAAGAAATTTCTACTTGAACAGGGAAACTAGTGTAACCAAGTTCGTTGAACATTGTTACATATGAACGAAGTTCGTCTAGCGACATTTCTGAAAGTTCCTTTTCTGGTTTCCAGAAATCTTCTCCAAACTTTTGAAATCTGTCCATAATGTATTTTTTAATGTCGAATTGTTTTTTCATAAAAATCACTCTCTTTCTTATCTACAAAGTTCCTCTCTTCATGCTTTTATTTTATATAGCATAAAGGAGAATAATGTTTAAAAAATCAGCAACACTGCTCCTACCTCTCAAAGCTGTTTAATCACTGACCGCAGGGTTTGGGGTTCGGACTCACGCCCCAAAGTGCCTATATTTTCTCGGATAACGTAGCCCTCGAAGGACTTAGGCTAGTCAACAAGAGCTTTTTCAAGCCCCCGCCTCAAACGCCGAAGGCGCTAGGCGGTGGGTTGTTGACTAATTAAATCAATAGGAATTGTCTACTGCATATCCTTCTTCTTTGCACTTGTTAATACTTGTTAATAATATATTTGCTTAACTCTAGTGCCATCCATTATTATCCCCCCTTCTTTTTAAATTATATCATTTTGATTATAATTTGTCAATAGTTTGAAATAAAATTTTATTGTAGGTTGAAAATAAGACAATGTTTTTATTAACTTATTTATTATGATGTGTTATAATTATAAGTAGAGAGGTGATATATTATGGCTTTGAAAGAAACATATGTCCACGTTATAGATAATTGGCTTCCGAATTATCCACACAATAAAGTGAGAGTTTCTATTTCTATAATTCTTAGAGATAATGTTTACCGCATTTCCGTGTGTGGCGCATATGATACAGTTATGATTAAAGAATACAAATCTAAAATAGATGCTTTAGCTATGTTCCATTGGATTATTCATCGTACTGATTTGTCTCAATCTTTGCTTAGAAAACGTAATTTTGAGTATTTTTAAATAAAAATTGAGTATTTTTAAATAAAAAAGACAGGGTTTTTTGATAGCCCTGTCTTTTTTATTTATGATTTTTCCATAATTCATTATAGTTATTTAATGCTTCTAGTTCTAAATCTTTTTTGTTTTCTAAATTCTTTTGCGCTTTATACGTATCTATCCAATATCTCTTATAATAATCCGTCATTCTTCCTTTATATGCTTTCCCTACTTTAATTAGTACTTTTCCGTATGGATAATCCGTTATCTTATATAAAAATTTAGATGAACTGTTCAATACAACATAATTGCTTGGTTCATTAATGATTTTATGCTCTTTATATTGACAAAATTCTTTGTCCGCTTCAAATTGTGTCATCATTTTTTCTTTTATGCTATAATCTTCTACATTGTATATCATATATAAATTCGTTCTGTCCAATATTAACCATAAAATTTGCTCTATCATTAATAAAATTCCCTTAATAATTATATTACTTCTTAATAATTCCCATTTATAGCTTTTATACATTTTACTGCTCCATATATTACATAATTACATATATCTCTTGATAAAATAATTCCACAATAAACATGATAATTATCATTATATTTAAATAATAATTCCTCTTGTTCTTTGCTTTCATCGCTTCGCTTAATAAATACGTATAAATAAATACCGTTGCCGTTAATACAAGCTCTGCTACAAATAACAATGCTAATACACTATATCCTAGCGCAACCTGTGATAAACTCATGAATGTTAGATTCAATACGATTAATAAATCTATATATCTTATTTTCTTATCTAACGCAGTATCAAATTTCTTGGTCTTGTATTGATAAAATATATAAATTAAACATATAAAACAAATTACAGGTACTATCATTTCCATTTTTATCTTCTCCTTTTTCTATATCGTTTTTATTTATTATACATATTTACATTTCGTTCGTCAATAAAATATATAGCTCATAAATTATTTTTTCTTCGGAGGTGTTTTTTATGAAAAGATTATTCGCTTCTTATGAACAACAAATACATGATTTTAATTCAACTACAGATAAAGAATATATGATTTATCCTATGAAGCAATTAGAGGATTTTTTATACTTCTATAGATAGATGGAATTAGTACTTAGTATAGATATATAAAATAATATATGGAGATATAGACCATAAGTAATCAGTATAAAGTTATAAATGAATAATTGGTATAGAAACAGATATGTAAAAATAATTAGTATATAGTTGTGTATATAAAGAAAGAAGCAAAGAGGTATATAAGTAAATAAAAAATAATTAGTATAAAGTTAAATAAGTATATAAGTGGACGAAGATATTATGTAGTTTAAATGTATTATGTAGTTTAAATGTATAGAAACATTAACCAACTAAAAAAGAGACACTTCCTTGTGTCTCTTTTATTTATTCTCAAAGAACTTGTTTCACTACATCGTAACGTGGATTATCAAGAACCTTTTTGAGTGCTTTCCAAGGGTCAAGTTCTCCACTAACAACCATGTCCAGGATGTTTTTAGAGAAACCACTCACCAGGACAACACCTGCTTCATTCTTCTGAAGCGGAACACTACCTGTGCGGGAATTGACATTCCAAAAGATAAGGCGGGGGAGTTTATATCCCCTGTTCTCAAACTTTTTGGAAATACGTTCCATGAGCGTAACGTCATCCTCGTCATCATAATAACTATAATAACCACGACCATGAGCTCGGTCAAATTCCATGTCGCTGCAAATAAGAACATTGGCAGGAAGTTCTTCCTGTTTGAGATTGTTCTTGACCGCTGCTTTCAGGATAAGGTCAAACGTTTTTTCCAAATCCGTATTGGAATAATCATCATGAGAACTAGTTTCCTCCAATTTGTCATGGAGGGATTTGCCATGAAGCGTTACCAACTGCGGATTGGCACTAAACGTAATGAACTTGTTCTTGAATGCACTCGTGTTATTTTCTGCACAATACAGGCAGATAGACGTAGCAACATCCAAAGCGGTTGCGCTTGTTTTCGGAAGTTGAACAGTCATAGAACCACTACCGTCACGAACAACAAGCGTATCTGCGTTCATCGGAATTTTATTCTGGGATTTCCAGAGTTCTTCCAACGTAGCATCGGTGTCCTTCACGTCAGATGTTCCCCAATACGGATTATTCATATAGGCATGAACAATGTCGTAAAGGAACATGGAGTTTGCATTAATGGTTTCTTTACCATTTTCAAGGTCATGCAAATATTGCGCACGGCGTTCTGCATCATGACGCATGAAAGCATCGCGATAAAGGATATTCGCTTTAGAGGGGACGGCACTATAATCAATCTTCTCGTAGGTTTTGCGAGAAAGATTGTTCTCAACGATGTTCAGATAACCACGGAGTTTTGCAAGGAGCTTACGATACTGGCGCGGGGTCATCTGCAACTCTTTGCAAAGCATATTAGCCACCTTGCGCGTCTCTTTAGAGGACGTATTGATAGAGGGCATCCACTTTGCAAGCAAAGAGATAGGCTTATCCTCTTTCATAAGAGCAATATCCTCTCTAAGCTGGTTGTAGATGTTCTCTACAATGATAGACTGAACTGCACTATTCACCTGTGGATAAACGGCAATCATATCGTCAAAGCGACCATATTCCTCAACGTGAATATCTTTGACGATTTTCATAGCTAGCTCCAGATTGTGCTTCGCAATCTCGGCAATCAGGCCACGGAAAATCTCACGTTCACCCAGACCACCGCGAATATCACGGCTAAACAGAAGCCAACGAAGTGCATATTCAGGGCTTTCATCGTAAGCATCCTTGAAAAAGGCATAGTTAGCTTTATTATTTCCATTAATGGCATTTTCACGCATCTGCGGAACTTTGAAATTAAGGTCAACAATAGCCTTGCCACTAGAAGCAAACATCGTTGCACCGTTCTCGGATTCAATCGTCTGCGTGTTCTTCATAGCGTTAAAAATATCCATGATAAAATCTCTCCTTCTTTTTTCGCATCTTTCTCAACTGTTAATATTGTAGCATAGTTGACATCCTCCCCCACCTGTAGAGGTGGGGGATTCCTATTTCTCAGACCGTAGCGTATGTGATTTCATCACATTTCGTCTTACACAGACTCCATAGGCTTTCCGTACCTTCGGTACGCTGATTCCGCAAGCCCTGCGGTACAGTTTTTATATGGGTTAGGCTACTTTCAGTAGCCTTTTACCTTCATTTAAGATATTTATGCTTGCGTTTATGTCTCTGTCATGCGTAGCATGACACACAGGACATTCCCATTCTCTGATTGACAAATCTTTTACTTTTGGATTTTTATATCCACAAAAACTGCAAATCTGAGAACTAGCAAAGAAGGTGTCCACCTTCACCACACGGCAATTACATTGCCATTTTGCTTTATATTCAAGCATTAAAACAAATTTATTCCATGAAGAATCATGAATAGATTTAGCTAGTCTATGATTTTTTACCATATTTTTGATTCTTAAACTCTCAATAACTATGACTTGGTTTTCATCTACTAGCTTTCTTGAAAGTTTATGAAAGAAATCATCTTTAAAATTGGTAATTTTTTCATACTGAATAGCTAATTTAATTCTTCGTTTTTCATGATTTTGTGATTTAGGCATTGTTCTTGAAAATTGTTTTTGTAATCTTTTTAATTTCTTTTCAAGTTTTTTGATATGCTCTGTGTCTATGTGGTACTTCGTACCGTTGGACAAAACAGCAAAATCTTTAATACCCAAATCAACGCCAACTTCGTTGGCTTGTGATGTACCAAAAACATCTTGTTCTTCCACAAGAAGTGAAACAAAATACTTATTTGATGGTGTCTTTGACACCGTAGCACTTTTGATTATTCCATTGAAAAATCTACTTTGTCTTACTTTTACAAGAGTTTTAAATTTGGGTAAGCGTAGCTTGCCATTCTCAATAGCTATTGTTCCATTTTGATTGATTGTTCTATAAGAATTCTTTCTATGTTTATTGTGAAATTTTGGATATTTAGCTTTTTTCTTGAAAAATCTTTGGAAAGCTGAATCAAGGTCACGGAGTGACTGTTGTAGAGCGATAGAATCGCTCTTTTTCAGCCATTCATATTCTTGATATTTCTTCAAATTAGTGATATGCTTTGAAAGTTCTTTCATAGAAATAGTTTTTTGTTCATTTTGCCAAAGGTCTTTTCTAAGACCTAAACAGTGGTTATACACAAAACGTGCATTTCCAATACATTGATTGAAAAATTGTTTTTGTTCTTCAGTTGGATATAATCTGAATTTATATGCTTTTAGCATTTTATTTCACCTCCTTTGATTTAAATTGTATCACTATTTGTGAAAATAGTCAAGAGTTGATATTGGTCATCCACCCACTTTCGCTACTCGGATAGCCTAACGGCTACCTCGTAGCTTAGAAGTGGGGGTCTTTATCTGACGATAAAGGATTTTGTCAACACCTTTTTAAATTTTGCCAACAAAACTTTTTCTTTGCATAATTATAATATAGTTTATTTTTTAAAAAATGTCAATTAAGCAGAAAAAAGACGTAACTGTTTCGTTACGTCTTTTTTCCGAAAGGAGTATTTTATGTATTTCGCCGTCTGTGCTTTTTCTGCACCCATACCATGAGAAGATATTGATAAAAATTAAAATCACAAAAATAACAAGATTCTAAAATAGTAAAACCATACACATTGTTTTTTCAAATTATTGCTGCAAGAATCTTTACTGATATATACTAGACACACATCTATTTTGAAAGGAGGTTTCCCATTGTTAAGGAGGATTCAATGGAATAATGTACATGACCAACGACAATTTCCGTACAACTAACGCCGCAATTAGTTAAATTATCGTCACAACTGTTATATTATATAAGCAATCTTGAAAAATATCGCTGTTTGTGTCTAAAAGATATTTTATCAATATCTATAAAAATAATATATTGTCAGATATGATTTATAACATCGTTTTTAAAAAATTTAGTAATCCATAAATTCCAATAGCAGAATATAGATAATAAGTCATGAAAGTATAGTTTTTATTTTTAATATATCTTACATAGCGCAACATATAACGAATTGGATTTAAAGTAAATTGATACTCACTAATTTTATGCAGGAAATTCAAAATACGTTTAAGTTCAAAAATTGTCAATAGGATAATAATAACAAAAACAGGTAGTAAGAATGTAGCGTGTGTAATAGAATACGTTGCATAACACATAAATAAACTAAAGGCAATTTCTGCAATATCTATTAGCATTACTAATTTATAAATAGTAACGTGCATACCTTTTTCTTGTTTCAATAATGTATCAAATAAATTAATTGCATCCCTTGCTTTTTCTTCTGTTTTTTTATCATCATCTTTAAAATTAATGTATGAATGATGTAAATTAATTCCAATAAAACAAATAAAAGCCAAGACAACCATAGCCATTATTCAATACCCTCCCAATAACCAAATTGTTGATATACACAATCTTTATGTTTTGTTTCTTTCAAATGGGAAAGAAAATCTTTTGCGTTATCAAATTCTTTATGACATGTATCACATTCATATCTGAAATTCTGATATGTTTTATCTTGAATATCAATATTATCAAAAATGCTTTTGATTAGTTTTTCTTTCTCATAAATAGAAATCATAAATCCATTAAAAGCACATTCAATAAGTGTTTTAATAAATTCTTTAATGCTATCTGTATCATTTATTTTATTAAAAATAAAGTATTCATGGAACTCTAGTTCTTTCAGTACCAATTGTTGTTTATCTGAAACAACATCTGTAATTACATGAATATCATATACAGATACACCATTTTGTTCCATTTCTTTCTTTTCAATAACATCACAATAAAAATTATCACAATGCACTCTGCAACCAAAGAATGATGTTTTATTTTCAAACATAGCCATAAATGTTTCTATAAAAAACATAATTACATCTTTATTTTCATTATGTTTTTTATAAATATCCAACGCTTTATATACTTTAATGTTGTTTTGTTTTATCCATTGTTCATCAACAATAAAGTTATTGTTCATAATTTCACCTCGTACTAAAATATGGCAGGGGTATTCCTGCCATATATATTTAACTGTATTCTTTTAGCATTTTATTTGCATTATAATAGTCTTTAAAGAGCTTTTTTAATGCAGGAACATTCTCTTGTTTTAAACCTAATTCTAGGATTTTTTTATTTGCGTCATTCATATTTTTAATTGCTAAACGGCACAAAAATTCATTATGTTTAGGCATTGTCAACACCTAGAAGTTTAAACAAATCACGCAAAGATTGATTTGTTTTGTACATATCACCCATTTCAAATGCTTCATTAAAGAGGTTTTTGTACTGTTGATGATTATGTTTTGATACATCCTTTGCAACGAAATTATCTGCTTTAGGAGTCACCTTCTGTTTACCATGACATACATGATTAGATGTCTTAATAGCAGAACGGTTCTGTTTTACATCTTCAAGCATTTCATTGAGAAATCCTTTATATGCTTCATCCTCATTTTCTTTAATGGCAACGAAGTTTACAAGTTTACTAAAAACAGATGCGGAAAGAACAACCTTGTCATTCGGAATTTCAAGAACGGTGTCTTTCTGTTTATCCTGTAGCTTTTTCTCATAGTCTAGTTTATAATAGTTGATATAATCCATAATAACATTAAATTCATCGTTTTTCAACTGCTCGATATGCTTGTTAATTGCACTCATAATTTCATCATTCTGTTGAGTCATCACAATTTCTCCTTTTACTACTTTATTGACTTTGATATATACATTATATCATTCTGTTTCTGATTTGTCAACAGTTTTTTCTGCTTTTTCAATATTTTGTTCCTGTTGTTGTTTTAAACTCGAAATAATATCATCTACAAACTGTTTTGATTTTTGTAGTTGCATACAACTTTCTTGAATAAAGGTTGCAATATCATTGTAATACATAGCAACAATCAATTTAGTTGGTTTTTCCACATTATCAATAAACCATTCTTGTTCCATTGAATTTTTATTGATGTGGTTGGTATTATTTTCAGAATAATTTAGAAGTGCTACCCATGACTCATTTTCTTGACTAGTATATTCTGTTTTTAAATATACATCTTTACTAGAAAAATCAAATACAACATATACATTATACAAATCAGAATGAAGAATACGTACTTTTACATCCGTATCAATGCCATCCATAAATGCTAGTTGTTTTTTAAATTCATTCTTAATAATGATATTTGTTGCATTGAGTTCTTGATAATCATAATAGTGTCCATGTACAACATATCTATGAAAATCATTTTGCTTTACATCTAGTTTAATTGTATAAGACTCTTTAGCCATGAATTAAATCTCCTTCTGGTGTTGTATCAAACATATGAAATTCATTTTGTTTTTCATTCAATTTTTCCAATTCTTCTTTTGAAAAACCTTCGGGCATATATTTCTGTTTGATTTTATCAATATCTGATTGCTCTAGCCATTTTGGAATACCACCTACATTCGGAATAACTGCAATTCCTGTAGTTTCACGCAACAAATTCCAAATACGTTCTGTCAAAATACACTTAACAAAAATATAATTAGAAAAAGCACCTTTTACTTTATGAATTTTATCTTTTTTTGTTCCATCTGCCAAAGTTACTGTTTCTTTTGTATATTTGATAGGGATATAATAATCACTAATCAAATGTTCCAAATCTGTACCTGCAACTGCTTCGCGAACATTTTTAATATACTTCTGTTCGTAATTGAACTTTGTAACAACAACATACCATTTGTATTTTTGTGGTACATTACTAAGGTCAACTTTTCCTAGTACAATGCGTTTAAACATAGAGTTTTCTCCTTCTAAAAACATATACAAATGTGTACAAAATTTTAGATGATGAGATACTTAGCTATTTTTTCTTATTCCAATTTTGCCAAAAGATTCAATAGTTAGTCCATCATTGTAAAACATATATTCTAACTCTTTTCTCTTTCTTGAAGCAGAATACTGTAATTCGTACAGAACTGAATGTGCTCCACATTTATCATAGATAGCTTTAATATTCTTATTGTTATCATAGGTGGCAATCCAATATTTGCAACTACATAAAGCTTTCGCTAATTCTTCATGATTTACACTAGCTTCATATAATGTACTACCTACTTCCCAATAAGGAGGGTCGGCAAATACAAAAACATTAGGATTGTGTTTTAATAGTTCCATAGCATCCATATGATACAACTGTACTTTATCTTTATGTTTAGCAATTTCCTTAATCTTTTCAATCAATGTCGTTTTGTTAAATCTACAATTTAATTTATATTTACCTTTTTGTTTTAACCCTCCAATCGGGCCACCCATTATTATTCCTGAATAATTTACTCTATTCAAAAACAATGTAGCAAAGGCTAATTCAAAAGAATATTTGGCAGAATCTTTGAGATTTATATAAACCTCTTTTTGTTGTTCTCTTACTGCTAAAGTAACTTCTACATTATTTATAGTTTTTACGAGTTTATCTGTATCATTCAAGATGGCATACCATAAAGAATATATACCCGTATCTAAATCGTTTAGAATAACTGATTTCACCTTATTTTGTAATAGCAAACTCATTGCCACACCTGCTCCTCCTGCAAATGGTTCACAATAAGGAATTTCTGTACAGTTATTTACTTCTATGGTATGCCAAATAAATTCTGTAAGTGAAGATTTACCACCAGGGTATCTTAATGGTGTATATACTTTAGCCATAAATATCTCCTTCTAAAAACATATACAAATGTGTACAAAAATGTATTTTAAGCACATTTAAACATACTTGTGTATGCTTTTGGATGCTTAACGATTAGTCCTTCTAAAGTGCTTTTTCTTTTATTATATCACGCCACAAAAAAACAGTCAAATTTAATTTGCTTGTGGAAATTAACTTTAACTGTTTTGTTCAATTACATTCTTACCGCCACAAAAGAAATATCTTTATTGTGCCAAATTATTCTTCTTCCAATCGCTGATTTAGTTTACTAACTGCTTCTCTTGACACACCATATTTCTTTGCAATCATTTCAAATGTATTATTCTGTTTTCGATATGTTTGAATCATATCATAAGCAAGTTTATTACGAAGGGTTTTATGACCATTGTTTTTAGAACAAATGTCTTTTTGACCGCCCGCAATTTGAATTGCATTGCCTACATTACCAAAATAGTAACTAAGTAACCCATATTCTGCCCTATATTCATTTCTAAACTTGCCAATATCAACATGATTATTTTTATCCATGAATTTCTTTAGCAGGTTAATTAGCTCATTTTTTCTCTGTTCCTTTTTACTTACTGCACCCATTGTTACCACCCACTAAAAAATCAATCCATCATATTTTTCTGAAGAATTACCCCATACATCATATATTTGTTAGCATCAACAGGAGAGCCATTCATAATATTAAAACGAACCTGCGACATATCACTATCTTTAATAGCAATATTCTTCATTTCACACTCCGTCTTAATACGTTTCCAAAGTTTTCTACGGCTATCGCGAGTATCACGATAAACATTTTTCTCATAGATAGGATTCATAGAACTATGCGTTCTATCTGCATCACAATTGTAAAATTCAAAAGCACAACGATTTTTCTTAGACATAATATTTACCTCCTAAAATTAGGGGGATATTTTATCCCCCATATTCAACTATTTAAGAAAATTCCTTAAATGGAATTATCTTCATCAAATTCATCCATATCCAAAGTAGCACTCTTGCCAAAAGGCGGTTTATTATCAGGTGTAGTATAAATCCAAAGGGTAGGAATACCATTCGTTTTTTCAACGTCAGGGTAATCGCAATATCCATCTGTAAGGATAATTACACCATTGATATTTTCAAACTTATCACGATTGTTTTCAATAAAATCGAAAATGCAATCATAGGAAGTACCACCACCGCCATATGGGGCAAGCTCTGAAATATCTCCATCATAATCATCGAAGTCATAAATATGACTATCAACGTCACTATCAAAGAACAGGAGCTTACCATGAAGATGTGCTTTGAACTGGTTAATTGCACCCTGAATTTCAGAATAGCAAGCATCCATTTCACGAGAACCCATCGAACCGGACGTATCAACGAAGAACAGAATATCATTGACAACTTCAATGGTATCGTTGAAATCAAACATGAAGAAATCATCGCTATAACGCTTATCTGGTGGCATTAACGAATAATCGTTAAATTCCTCTTGAATGAAATCCTGCAACAGAACACGCCAATTCTTCTGTGGATGTTTAATCTCATTAATCAAACGTTCCATGCCAAGAACACCAACGCCCTGTTTCTTAGCAATTTCATTAGCGGAAAGCAAATTACCTTCCCATTTGATTTTCTGTTGTGTTTTGTTATTGAAAGAAGATTTATCTTCTTTATCCCACGAATCATGATTCTGTGGTGCATTATAGGTTTTACCATCATACGTAATGGAAGAATCTCCATTGTTATTCTGTCCGCTACCATTGTTGTTCTGGTTCTGATTATTCTTTCCATTAGAAGAATTGCTACCACTACCAGACGAGCCTTTACCTTTACCTCGTCCCTTTCCACCGCCCTGTTTGGATTTCTTAGCCTTTTTCTTCAAAATATTATAAATTTCTTCTGCCGATTTATCTTTAAAATCCTCATTATAAAGACAACCACTAGGCATTTTCACTTCAACGGTAAGAGCACCACCAAACATACGAGAGTTCTGCTGGTAATAAGTGTCGGCGGTTGTTTTGATAATGCTATTAATAGCAAAATCCGTAGCAAAATTCCAAAGGGTCTTATCACGGCTATCTCTACGCCAAAGGTGTCCCAAAGCACAATGCATGACTTCATGTACGAGAACGAAAACAACCTCACCAATATCCATTGTATCAACGAACGATGGATTGTACATGATTTTATAACCATCTGTACACATCGTAGGCTGATTTTCTTCTTCTACGATTTTCATTTTAAGCATAAGAACAGAAAAGAACGGATAATCCGTAATGATGATATTCTTAGCTTTCGTCATTTTCTGTTCAACCGTCAATTTCGATTTGCTCATTTCGTGTTTCCTCCTTTATCTCTTTATGTATATTATACCAAATGATGTATTGTTTGTCAACAGTTTTTGAAAAATTTTTTAAACAAAAAGACACATAGACTTGTGTCTATGTGTCCAACAATACACCTATTAAGGCATAATATCATCAGCAATCTCCGAAATGAGATTAGAGAAGTCAGGATTTGCAATCAGAATATCAATCGCATCCTGCGAAATGGAATGGCAAATGTCCTTACACGTAACCGTAATGTACTCACTCTGCGGAATAAGAGTTACAAACTTGCACACGTTAGAAAGCGTGTTGTTAAGGTTTTTAACGTCTGCCTTGTTAGAAGCATCCGTTTTCTTGCAAATCGTGATACAATGCGATGCAATCATGGTAGAAAGTGCGTACATAGCGTCAGGATTACCATTAGCAAGTTTACGAGGGAACGCTTTCAGTTTGCCATTGGCAATATCATCCCATGCAGGGAGCTTATCGTAAACTTTCGTATACGTGGAGAACTCCTGTGCCGTACCATAACCAATTGTACCTACGATGCAACCGAACATGCTATCAATATCACCACAATGGAGATACGTGTTGACCATTTCCCAAGAACGAGGAGTCGGGAAAGCAACATCATCCGAAGAAGGGTCAAAAGCACAAAGGTTATCAGGATTATTCTTGATAAATGCAATAATACGCATATCAATGTTGTTGTGATAAGCCCAATATTCCCAACCCTCTGGGTCAACAATCATTTCAAAGTGCGTCAGACGGTTGCCAAGCGGTTTTGGCATTTTGTAAGCAACGGCTTTATCAGTCGTGCGATTACCAGCTGCAATCACAATGCAATTTTTCGGGAGTTTATGCTCACCAACGCGCTTATCAAGGCAAATCTGATAAGCTGCAGCCTGTACGGAAGGTGGAGCTGCGGAAATTTCATCAAGGAAAAGCACATTCAGAACATCTTCCGAAGTGTCCATCTTGAAAATTTCAGGCGTAAGCCAACGAGCCACCATATTGCCTTTATCATCTTCTGTCTTAGCAGGAATACCACGAAGGTCAATCGGGTTCATCAGAAGAAGTGAAGCAACCACAACATTTGCTTTCTTATTCAGTTTCTTAGCAAGAATGTTTGCGGCTTCTTTTACAGACTGCGATTTACCAACACCAGGCATACCCCAAAGCATGATAGCAGGAATGTGCTCAAACATATCTTTATTGGAATACAGATTTACGAAAGTCGTAATGAAATCTTTCGGATTAATCTGCATGTAATTAGAAGTATGAATTACTTTCGATTTAGCCATTTTCAATTTCTCCTTTTGTTTGTCTCTGGATTTATCTTATACATTAATTGTACTACATCATGTGTTGTTTGTCAACACTTTTTTAAATTTCTTTGATTACATGTCCTACCTTTGCTAGACGGATAAGAACATCCAATCGTTTCATAGCATAGGAAAGTTTCATAATTGCCACATCCTGAAATTCCTTGTCGGCATAGTCAAATTCATTCTGTGCAAATTCAACTTCCTTAATTGCATTGTTGATTTCTTCATTTGTCGTAATCATTTCTTTTACCTCCATTAATGTTTTGTATATTTGTTTAGCTCTTTTCTTTTTTGTATCTTTATATTACCACATCTAAAATTATTTGTCAACACTTTTTAAAAATTTTTCAAAAAAAAAGAGACTATATAAGTCTCTTTGTATTATTTGATAATTTCACATTCATTTATATGATGTAGTATATATGAATTGCAATCCTTATGTACATCTAACGACCAGTCTTCGGGAACTTTTACAATTCGCATACCGTAATCATTAATTATATTAGTAGGAATTTGATAATCTTCTCTATAATGTAGTTTTTGTTCAAAAGATGAATAATCTACGTGATGATGGATTCTATGGAATTTTTCAACCAATGTAGCATACTGTGGATAAGTATCTACTAACATTTTTGATTTGTTATATGTTCCTTCCTTTTCATAGAACATATCATTATTACCACCCTTAATTCTCTGTGTGGTTAATTTATCTGCCAAAAACGCATTTAGTTGAATAGTACACCATCCGTTTGATAGAGCATCTAATGAAATAATTGTATCTTCATTGTATCTACCTCTCCAACGGAAAGGAATATCGTTACGAATAAAAATACAAGAATACATACGAGTATTTGTAATGTAAGCAGGGAGTCTATCAATTTCTTTTGCGAATTTAGAATAATTCAAACTAGCCATAGCTACATTATCGAAACGAGTGAAAAAATCTTCTGCTATTTGAAAAATCAATCCTGTACGTACTTTATATTTGCAATTATGATTTAGATAGTGAAAACAATCAATATTGTCATCCATAACCCAATGATACTTATATCCATTTTTCATTGAATGTTCCCAACAGAAATTTCTAGTACCACCAGGTCCTTTTCCGATTGTATTACCTCTATCATCTAATGTATCATAATCATCTTTATATTTCATATCTAATGTAAGAATATGAGAATATGGTTTGTCTTTAAATACATTCTGATATTTTTGCACTTCATTCGGTTCTACAACAATATAGTGGTCTACTTCCAGTTGATTTAACCATTTAGCGGTTAAACATTTAGATAAATCTGCCCTTCCTTTACTTACAACATAAATTGGATATTTTGGTTTTCCGTTTCCAATTACTCTAAAATAAGTTTTCGTATGTTGTTGTAGTTTTGGAAACCAAACGGATTTTGTTCTATCGGTAATATTTTGTTGGAAAATTTTAGATAATTCTTCACTACTTTTATTAGTAGAAAAATCTATTTTGGCATATGCTTCACTTTTTGGTTGAACAAATTCAGGCATATCAATCCAATACTTTTTCCAATCTTCATTTGGCTTGATTGTAGAATGTGTTTCTCTCTTGCGTTTTAATTCATCTGTATCTAAATTGTACTCTTTTACCGTTTTATCTATGAAACAATCGTTATCATAATAAAATTTATCAACTGCTTGTTGATTATCAAAACGACAAATGATTTTACGCATTGATATTTCCTTTCTTTCCGTACAAATTGCAGATTTCTTCTGTTGCAGAACGAACAATTTCTTTTAATCGTTTATCATGTGTTCGTTCTTTAATACTATTTAGTTGAAGGATTGCCTTATATAGTTCAATCTCATTTGGATTATTTATAAATTTCTGTTTGATAGAATATACTTGTTCACAATCCTTATTCTGTAGTGCCAATTTCGCAATTAATGAATAAAGATTATCAATATCTTTTTGGTTCTGTTTAATAACTTTTTCTAATTTCTTTTTCTTCCTTTATATCTCACTCCATTTTTCTATATTATAACAAATTAATTTATGTTTTTCAAGACCTTATATTGACAAATTAAATATTTGTGCTATAATACCATTTGTAAATAAATGTTTATGTAGAGGGAGAAAATGATACTATGATTAATTACGAAATTAATGAAGATGAGAAGAAAATTGTTTGCACTCTATCAGGTGATGAAATTAAGAATTGCATGATTCGCCACCTAGATAAAGTACTACATAATTTTCCAAAGAATATGATTACACTTAATACAGATACGCTTACTCTTTCTGATAAATATACAGGGATTGCTAAATACGCAAGCGATGAAAAGAACGAGTATAGCGTTGAAGTAGGTAAAACGATTGCACGTAAAAAAGCTTTTGCGAAGATGAATAAAGCTATGGCAAAGCGTTTTGCTTCCGTAATGAAAAACGCGCAATACCTTTATGAAAACGCACTCTGTAATTCATTTGACTACGATAATGTAGTAAAAGATATTCATCGTAAACTCAACAAGTATTAATTATATATTTAAATAACAAAAAAGAGGGGATTAAAACTCCTCTCTTTTTATTTTGCCAAATATGTATTAACATCAGCGGAATTATAAAAGAAATTTCCTGCTTTCCAACGCAATAGGTCAGAATAACTATCAAATTTCTTTTTGCAAATTTTTGTTTTGTCTTTATCGACTTTTAGCTTATCAGTTAAAGCATATTCAATATAGTAATATTCTTGATTAAACTGCGGCTTGTGATTTGTTCTAACACAAATGTTGTCATTGAGAACATCAAATACTGTTGCATATGGTGGAACAACATCCCACATATCCTCACATTTGTTAATTAAATCTGCCAAGTATATATTACCATTTAATGTAGCAACATATACTTTATCATTATTTCCTACAATATAAAATTCTTCATCAATATGTATTCCATATTTTTTTAGAATCTTTGTATCATAAAAACTTTCAAAAGACAAAATTTTTGTATTATCATACAATGAATTTTTATCTTTCAGATTCACAATTACCTTTCCATCAACAGAATCTAAAGAAAGATATACTACATTATTCTTTTCAAATAATGTATTGAAATCTTCTTTAGAAACATTTTGTTGTGAAAAGGAAAAATTTTTAAATTCTTTGAACAAATCCCAAAATTGATAAAAATTGACTAATTCAACAACTGCATTTTCATTAACCATTTTATCAATTAGTTCTCGTTTAATCATTCGCCTTGACCTCTTTCAATTTTTCAATAGAAGCACAAATAGCAGAAATGCTAACAAGGTTAGGCACACTCTTTCCACGAAGAAATTCGCTTACTGCATCGGCAGAAACACCTGCATACATACTAACTTCATTATAGCTAAGTTTTGCTTTGCTACGTTCATTGTTTGCTTTTTCTGCAATTTTTCTTATATTATTATTATATGTATTAAGATGTTTTTTATATTTTTGTTTCTGAATTTCTACCAAATCTTTTAATTCTACTCCATTAATTTTCATAATACTCACCTTCTTAAATCAATTGAATGATTTTATTAAACAAACAACTATGTTTCTCATCAATATTGATAATGTCTTTATGCCAATGTCCGAAATACCAATGATTATACGTAAGAATCTTATTTAATTCATCCAAAATACTATTGGTAGGGTCATACATATTTGACTGTTCAATTAAATAAGGAATCATATCTGTTGTACAAGTATGTGTCAATATATAATCCACATTCCTTACTTTGTTTGCATTAACAATCATTTCATTAACTTCATTGTGAGAAGGAACTTCTTCCCTCCACCAATCAAAACCTTCTGTACGATAAATCCTATCGTATGATTGCGCACCGCCCATTGTAAAAAACGTTTTGCCTTGTATATTGAATACCTGCCCACGCATTAAATGAAAGATAGAATCATTAATGCGATGAATTTTACCACCATTCCAAATTTCTATTGGATAGGAATTTAATCGAGAGTGGCAATCATGATTCCCATCAATAAACAAAATGCTATATGGCAATTTTTCTAATTCTTTTATTTGATATTTCTCTTTTGCATTATCAGGATTAGGATAAAAAATAAAACCAAAATCTCCTAAAACAATCACATAGTCATTTTTTGTTAAATTTTTATGCGTTTTTGCAAAATCAAACAATTTTTTGCTGTTAATTTGTGCATGGGTATCACCTGTAACAAATACCATTTTTAGTTGACACTTCCTTTCTATTTGTCTATATTTTAGCATACATTAAATTAAAAGTCAATATATTTTTAGAAAAATATTTTAAAAATGTTGACAAAAAAATAAAAATGCAGTACAATATACTAGGGTGATTTAAAAATGACAAATGAAGAATGGAAGAAACAATTAGCTATTTACAACAGTTTAACAAAAAAAGAACAAAGATGGATTAATCCAAATGCAACATATGATAGAATTAAAGATGATATGTTGTTATATTACAACATTAATGATAAAGGATTTATTTGTGCTTATTATTATGACCATAATAAATCATGGGTTGGGTTTGAAATTGCAATCAAAAAAGAATATCGGAATCAACATTTAGCACACAAATGGATTCATGATATGATTGTATATCTTTTACAAAGGGGTTTAACAAAAATTATGACTTGTGTCAACGATTATAATCTCCCTTCAAAACATCTTATTCGTGATGTTTTTAAATTCAATAAATATAGTTATGATGGTCATTTAGGCTATTATTATAGAGATTTTAGTGAGAGTGATTTTATTGAAAATAGAACCTTATCAATACATACAACCGATTCGACCGATATATCCAACAACAAATAATACAAAAAATAATGACAAGTCACATACAGAAAAAGACGATGATACATCACAAGCATTTGAAGTTATTTTACATAAAGAAGAAGAAAAACAAAATGGAGAAAGATAATTAAATCTTTCCCCATTTTTTATTTACCATTTTAATCTACTTAGCAAATTATATTGCCAATTAATTTTCTATTTCCATTTTTCTTACTTCAACGGAATATTCAGGCTTGACCTTATCAAATCCTAATGCTTTTTCATTAATGCAAGTTTCCACTTTCTTGTTTAAATCTTCTTCCGAATCAGCTTTAAAAATGAAACTTGTTTTTTGAGTTTTGGTGATTGTCACCTTATATTCTTCTGTCATGCATTGTCACCATTTTTCCGAAATAAAAACACATTTCCTTCTCTGTAGCTTAGACACTTTCCAACATCTTGTTTATCTTTAACATAAACATACAATTTGTTATTATATTCGATATAAATTTTTGTCTTGTTCTCTTTTAAAATTCTTCCTTTAGAAAGAATATTAACATTAGGACTGTGATAAATAACATAAATTACATTGTCATTCATTTTTATCACCTAATTTAAGAATACAACTTCCTCCTAATTTTACTATAGTGAACAACCTATGTGAATATAGTAACACATCCTGTACCAAATGCCAAGTGCTTTTAGCAAGGAGTATATGTTTTATATGTCTGTTCATATCCAGTATTTAATGCAATAACATGTTTTGTAAAATCGTTTGCGTTACCGTTTTCAAAATGAACTAATGTTTGTGCAGGTTGTGAATATCCACGTAAACTATTTGCATATATATCTGCCCCACACATACTTCCATTAACAAATACATGTGTGCTACCAACTGTTTTTTCGCTTACATTATGTGTATGTCCCATAAAAATTGCACCAGGGGTTGGTCCATTTTGTCCTGCAATAGCAAGGAAATTGGTTACAACCTTGTTTTCTTTGTCATAATGACCATGACAAAAACCTAAAGTCAAACCTGATTCAACTGGGAACACACATTTATCAAATTCATTTTTAAGATTATAAAAATCGTCCGTTGAAATATCTGTAATATCTTGACCGTGAGAATCTACACAAATAATTTTTCTGTTATTGTTTTTGTCATTGTAATTCTTTGCAAACCTTTGCATATTTAAAAAATATGTTGGGTAGTATGTATCTTGTGGTGTTGCCGATTTCAAATCTGCTTGTGTTCGGTCATGATTACCACAAACAGAACAAATTACCATTTTCTCACAATATGGAGCTAAATTAGATAACATATTAAATAAAGGTTCAACTACAAGATTAGATTGTTGCACACCACCCTGAACATCACATGAATCAAATGTTCTTGCTGATAGATGAATGTCTCCATGAATCAAGTCACCAAGTAATGCAATAATTAATCGTTTTGGCTTGTTCTTTTTTAAGTCAACAATTACTTTTTGCGTTAATTCAACCATTCTTTGTTTGAAAATATCTTTGTTGAATTTATTTCTAGTAACGTCTGATTTCATACCAAAATGAAAATCACTTAACATCAATACATCAGTAGAATCTGATACTGGTTGAATTAAATCTTCTTGTCGAATAGCATATTTATCTACGCCTGAATGTTCAACCATATATTCTTGTAATTGTTGTTTTTCGTTTTGAATTTGCGCCAATTGACGAAGATTACGTCTCAATGGACTTTCTGACATAGATTTTTGATATTTTTCAATTTTAATTTTTTCTTCTTGTTTATCTAATTGTTGTTGTTTTTTTATCTGTTTTTTATCAAAAAACTGCAATACTTGTTTTCTGTCTAATTCTGTATCTTGTTCTTCTTTTGGTGTGTCTTGTACAGGATTTGATTTAACAAGTTTTCTCATGTTCTTTCTAATTGTATTTTCGGTCATATTATACTGACACATATTCAAAGCATCATAAATATGTTTCCATGTATATTTATATGCCATTCCATTATCTGTAGCATAAATTTTTTCTTTAGATAATTGAACCGCATAATCCCAATCGGTCATATTCTTTGGTTTTAGCTTTCTAATTTCATCTTTTATTTGCTTATCTGACTGATGATTCATATCGTTTATGTCCCCTTTCTCACATTATTATTCACAATGATGTGAGATGAATGTTATTTTTAAATAAAATCACTAACCCTATTATATATTTTTTTGTTTGACTTTTTCAAGCCATGAATGTATAATAAGTAGGAAAAAGAATTGCATACGACTATTATTAAAGGAAGGTGTAGTTGTCTCATGTTTATAAAACAACCATTATCACATAGATACATAGAAACATTATTTGAACGTGCTAGGCATGAAGTAGAACAATATAGAAATGAATTTCATGTAAAATGTTCTATCAACATACAGTTTGTTGGATTTAATAATGAAATTGCAAATCCTGTTAAACTTTGGTTTAATAAACGAGACAATATATTTTATTTGGAATATTCCAATAATTTTCTAATAAATCCAGAAGATAAAGTACAAAAGCTCTTTGTTCGCTATTTTGTTTGTACAAATACAGACGGAACATTCAAAACGTATCAAGATACTTTGAATGAACTACACAAAATTACATCTTCCTATTATGACGCTACCATGATTAGTAATTATCTTAATGGTAGCAAAAAAATTCAAAACAATGTTTATTGCAACAAATGCCATAGAAGTTATTATATAGATGAAACGAATAAAATCTATAGTAATTTGAACAATTATCGTTGTGAATGTGGTGGAAAACTTTCATACATAAATAATATAGAAGAAATTCGTTCAAAATATCTAAATTTATCCAACGACAAAACCATCTATAATAAAGAATTTTTTAAAGAACTAAATATTACAGACGATGATTTAAAACATTTTACAAATTTCATCAATAACAAAAAACGCATTTCTCGTGTCGTTTTATTACCTGAAATTAAAAATGTTATTAACAATGAAGAATATAATCTTCTTGGTATGTATAATTTAGCTTTCCCAAAAGCATATTGCATTACCTATCATTATATTAAGAAAAAATATAAATTGGCTATGGATAAATATTGTAAACCTACAATGGAATATCACAAGCAAACAAAGAGAAGTTCTGCTTTTCAAGACAACATTAAATCATCTAGCACAATTTCATTGAACCGTATGAATTTTTCTTGTAATGATGAAATGTTCCATTTATTAGAAGAATATAATAATGATAAACATTGTGTTAAAACCATTAAAAATGTATTAGCAAAAGCTATTGACAACAATGAAAAAGAAATTATATCGGCGTTATATAATATTGACAAAGTTGTTATGCAAAAAGCAAAACGCTATTTGCATAAATACGAAAAACGATATTTAGACGAATGGGAGAAAAATCATGAGTATGAACATACTATTCAAAATGAATGAAAATACAATACGAGCTATTGACTTATCAGAACACAGTTTAGTATTTGATATTACAATGAAACCATTAGAAATGCGTAAAGACATGTATGGTTCTTCTGTATCAGCAGTAGCCGTAACATTGTGTGTAAATCCATCTACATATAGTGATGATAATTTTAAAAACGAAATCCCCATTTATGGTTGTTTAGTACCAACAACAAAACCAAAAGATTATGTGCTGGTTGTTGATTTTCTAGGTTTTATTGCAAAAAAACTCACATCATCTGTTTATGAAGGAATTTTTAATCAGAAATTTACATTTAATTTGGATGGCGTAAGCAATAATTTAATGCAAAGTTCTGTAACACCTGTTGACGCTCCTGTATTAGATAAATGGCATGACGTATACGAAAAAGTTGTTCGTGTAATTAAAGAATATGGATATTATTCTATCAATGAATTTTGTGAAAACGCTACTAGAGACGTTGAACAAGAAACATTTGATGATATATACAATATTTTCAATCAACAAACACAAAATCAAAAAATAGAATTAACTCCAAAAGATGAAATGCCACCTGAACCACAACCAAGCGTTTTACCAAAAGAAAAGTAATTTTTGTTACTGATATATATATTTTGTTTATGGACAGCTTAGACTGTCCTTAACTTTTATTATGGAGGTAAATAATTTATGAGTATTAAAGGTTTTAATGGTGATAACCAATATTTAAGTAATTTTTATCATCAACCATTTAATTATAACGGTATTGCTTATAATAATGTTGTTTGTGCTTTTTGCTCTCAACCCATTACTAATGAAATGCAAAAAAACATTATTGCAAAATCATTACCTTCTGAAGCCATAAAATTATATAATAAGACTAAAAATAAAAAAGACTTATCCAAAAAAGACAAAATTGAACTCATGTATCAAATCTGCAAAGAGAAATTCTCTATTCCTTCTCTATCCAAAAAACTACTTGCAACAGGTAAAGAAGAATTAATTAATGAAACTACATGGGACAATACTTTTTGGGGAATAACAAAAGATAAAGGCGAAAATCAATTAGGAAAAATCCTAATGAGAATACGTAATGAATTATTTAAACAACAAAAAGAAAATAATGACGATAAATCAAAAGAAGAAGAAGAAGCATCAGAAGATAATCAGGAGTAATAACTTATGCTAACAAAAGAAGAACTATCTAAATTATATGAGTTATATTCAAAAATGAATGATGTACAACAAGCAGATTTTTATAAACATTTTGGATTGGCTTATATATCTTTGTTAGACCCACTACATAAAGTGGAATGTGAGCATGAAGATTTTTATGAATATAAGTTCGATTATACACGTATTTTTTCTAATCACCATACGAAAGATTTTTTTGATAAATATGCTAAAAAAATCCAACATCAATTAAAGAGAGAAAATTTATATGCAGTTATCCAATTGGACGATATAGCAAAATTTCGTTATTGTCCTGATAACAACATTTATACTGTTTTGGATTCAACAGACTTTAATGGATTATTAGTGTTGGCAAAAAAGGTATCAAAAGAACGCTCTATTCGCTTATATAAAGAACGTGTAAAAAAGAATTTTGACGCTTCTGATACATATAATGTTGATAGAACAATTGCTATTTCTATATTACCAAACGTCTTAGAACATTTTCAAACTATAGTAAAGAGTTGTCCTACAGACGTTGATAATGTAGAAGAATGGAAAAGCATTTTGACTAAAATTATTTGGTTCTTAAACGAGACAATTAATTCTACAGATAGAGATAAAATTGATTTTATATCAGATAGAGCTAAACTAAAACAATATAATGAATATATGCAAGAAGCAAAACAACTATTTGTAGATTACTTTGATTGTTTATGGTACTAATCATGAGGTGAATCATGAACATACAATATGAGGTAATAGATGAAAAACAAGTCGGTAAAGATGGTTCTTATCGTAAAATGGAAAATGATATTGCAAAGCAAATAAATGAATATTTAGACAAAATCATTTATTTCTGCGAAAGCAATCATGTATATACATTACAAAGTGACTATTTACATTTATATGATTTTTCATTTTATCAATTAACTTCAAATGAAATATTAGCCATATGTGATATATTATGTCAACAACTAAAAGAACATAATACTTATCATAATATGAAAGATGGTTTTTATGGAACAATTTCATACAAAAACTATTCTATAACAACTAGAATTATTTTTGCAAATGAAATAAAATTTGTTCTTTCTATAAACAAAAAAGAGACTGCACTTTGATTTGTGCAATCTCTCTTTTTTATTATGCGGACATTACCATGTCATATGCTTTATCAAGGAACTTGTTCCCCAACATCGCGCTACGCATCATATTGTCCTGATAATTCTGCGTGAGACGAATAGGACGAGCGTGATAAGCATAATCACTAGCTGCGTTGACGAGCCACCAACCAGTACCACGGAAATTCTGAAGGTCATCGGCACGGAGCATTTTGCGGAAATTATCACGCATAATCTCCATGTGTTTCACCTGCACTTCCGAAACGTCATCATCCTGAATAGGAAACAGTTCATTCATCATGCGCTGAACCTGCTCTTTAGTGAAACGCTTCTTAGCAAGGTGCTCTGCATTTGCAACAAAAGCCTTGTTGTATTTATCAGCACGAGAAAGCGTCTGCTTTGCCTCTTCAAGGTGTGATGCAATATCCCCCTTATGCATGAACGAGAACGTCCTCTGTGCGCCATTAAGGGCGAAATTAAGGGTATTCTGACATACTACTCGAACATTCGTCATAGTAACACGTACTGCCGAACTACCATCATGCGAATTGGCAAAAAGCAGATATGGCTCAACCTTGTCACCGAGAACATTCATATCGGGCATTTTTGCAAGCAACCACACAATACGACCGTGTGCAAGGCTACCTGCCGTATCGTAACGAACATCCCCACCAATCAGTTCATCTGTAAAAGCAAAGGCTTCTTTGTTCTGAACAGGTTTATAGCGATTCGTTACAGTACCGAGAACGTATTTGTCGGTATCACGGTAATTAACGATGCTACCTGTATCAATCATTTCACCATCCACCTGAATAAACGATGGAGACTGCTTAACCTCCCAATCCAATCCTGCGAGTTTCAACGCTTCTGCGCTATTAGGAGCTTCAAGAACACGAACACCCATCTTGTGCCACGGAGCGTGTCTACCATCTGCATCCACATAAAACAGATTCTCAATATTTGCACTCATTTTGAATTTCCCCTTTCAAAAAAGACAAATTAATTATTCATCATGATTCCATGATAAGCATCAACAATACTCTGCAAATCAGGTGCTTTCTCTTTTTCTTCCTCTGTCATACGAGAAACACGGTCTGCATCACACCACATTTCAATCTCTGCTTCTTTGATGTCTTTCATTGTAATACCTCCTGTTGTTTTATCTCTCTCTTGCTTACATGTTTATATTACCATATCTAAAATGTTTTGTCAACACTTTTTTTGAATTTGGCAAAGAAAATTTTTGAAAAGTTTTTATATACTATATATGGGAGTGATAATATTGAAAAGATTAATTGCTATAATAGATGATAAGTATCAAAGTGACCTGTTAAATGTAAATGCAAGTGATATAGCGAATCAAACTATACAACAAATTTTTACGCAAAAAGATATTTTAGAAAATTTGATTTTTGGTGACGGTAGCAAATTGCTAAATTATATACAGTCAAATTATATACAAAAAATATCAGATAATTACACACAGAACAAAACAAATTATGATGCAAGCCAATTAAGCATTGAATTAAACAATCTTGCTTATGGAGCATATAACAATATCATTAATCAAATAATGAATCAAAATGTGCAAGATTTGTTAAAAGCATTTAATATAACAATTGAATATAAATCGTAAAAAAAGGTATGCCATACCAGGCATACCATCTTTTTTTATTATGAAGTTTGCAAACGTCTTATTTTAATAAGTATTGAACAGTTGCTAAAGCTACACTAGCGACAATACCTGCCAATCCACAAGCAAATTTTATAATAAGAGTTCTTAGTTGATTCATTTGACTGTTTATTTGTTTTATATCCTTTTGTGCTTCAAGTTCCTTTAATTCCAATTTTGTGAGTTCTTCTTGCACTTTAGGACGTTCTTTCATCATCATATCAATATTGGTTTCCATAGCAGCAAGACGTTGCAGAACTTCATAATTAAAATCTTGATTAGAATTATTTAATCCATTTCTCATCTCCTAACACCTTCGTTTATTAACGATAATTTAATGTAATTGATTAGTCCATTGGTAGAAAAAAGTGTTTGCTCTATTTTTTCAATAAAACAAACACAAAAACATGGCGAAATCTTTATAAATTAAAGATTCTTTACTTCACTTTCAATTTTAGCTTTTACTTCATCATAGAACTTCTGCATCCATTTATCAACTGTATCTGTACCAACAACTTTGGCAAGTTTTGATGCTTCAACTTGTTTTGTTAATGTTTGAACTGCGAAATCCATCTTCTTTAAACCATCCCAACCCTGCTTTTCTGCATACAGGAATAGTTCAAGTGCTTGTTTCTTTACTTCATTTTCTAAAGCCTTTACATCGTTCTTATTAACAAAATATAATCTTGTTCCGTATAAAACAGATGCTAAAACTGCAAGAACTATTGCAATATCCATTAAACAACACCTCATTTGTTTTTCAAGATAACTGTATCGAATTCCAACAATGAAATAGATGAAAATATAAAATATATCGTCACTTTGCTACACTTCATTTTTGTAATGATAAAAAAGTTAGTAAAAGAAAAAAAGCCATATCATTTAGATATGGCTTTAATATTCACTTCATATTAGAAGATATTGCCATTCAAATCCTCACCTATATCTTCAAGACCAAGTGCCTGGTTAATCTTGCTAATATCAACCTTCGTTGCCTTTTTATTGCTCTTTTTTGCAGAAGAATTGTTTTTATCCTGCATTTTCAAAATAAGGTCGTGGTCAAATTTGTTCTGACCGATAAACTGGGAAGTATCATACAGTTTATCACGAGTTTCACGATAAAGCGTATCAATACCTTTTTCAACCAATACTTTCTTTTCTTCTACACGGTCGATACCAAGGCAATCTTTATAGTGTCTCTTAGAATTGATATACTTATCTGCATAGGATTCAGACCAATACTGATAAACTCTCTGTTTACCATCATTATCAACGTCATCACTTGCATAAATAACGCAATAGTAATAACCATGAAATTTATCAAACAAGACAGAATTAACAACAACGGCAAGACCATCACAACGAGTAATAGTTTTGGTTTCATCTTTCAAAACTTTTACATTATTTGTAATAACATCATGTCCACCAAACATAATACGCAAACCGTTCTCATTGAGCACAAAATTGTTATTCGTGTCATTATGAGACATATCCAAGCGGGTTTCTTCAACAATGGCATCCTGCTTTGCTTTTGCACGGTCATAACCATATGTTTTCATATCATAATTAAGTTTGTTTTCTCTAATTTTTCTATCCAATTCGTCACGTTCTGCAATTTCATCACGTTTTCTATCATCATCATAATGAGCCATTTTCACATTATGAATGAAATACTGACATGCTTTTCTGTAATCGTCACCAAACTCAACGAGTGCGCAAAGAATGTTGAAAGGGAATGGAGCATTGTTTTTGCCCTTCTCATATTCTTTCTCAAGAGCGAGTCTATCTTCATCCGTTCCAAGCGTGAAAAGTTTGTTGTACATATAAATCCAATAAATGCCTGGGCGATATTTATATTCATCATAGTCAAGAAGGAACTCATATTTCGGATTTGCAAACATTTTTATCAACCTTTCTTCAATCATTTTTTTGTTTATCTCTTTGTTTCTATATATAGTATAACAGATTATACCTCACTTGTCAACACTTTTAATAAATTTTTTCAAAAAAAAAATAGAGGAAATGTTTCCTCTATTACTCATATTTCAATATAATTTGATTTTCTTGCAACGATTTTTGTACATCAATAACTCTTTGATTTTTCGAGCCACGAAATTTTAAACTAATATCTCGTTGTTCCAAAATAAATTTTCCATCTACCAACACATCAACGTTTTTTAATAACTCTGTTTTGTCATTGTTAAAATTCATTAATTGTTCAAACGTATATCCTGTATATGCCCATACGTTTTTACCTAAACTATGTACATTTTTTACCAAAGGAATTAATTTATTTGCCTGTGTAAAAGGTTCTCCGCCACTTAAAGTAATACCACTACACAATGGATTGTCTTTTATATCATGAAGAATGTCCATTTCATTTACTTGTTGTTTTTTCACAAAATCCCACGTACTAGGATTTTGACATCCCAAACAATGATGTGGACATCCTTGTACAAAAATTACATATCGAATACCATCACCATCTACAATAGATTCTTTAATGATTCCCGATAAATTAAGCATTTAAATAACTCCTTTTTAATGACATTGTGTTTGACATGATGTTCTAATAGATTTTGATTCACATCTTTGACAAGTTTGGCATAGTGTGCTATTTGTTTTTTTATCATTCGGCATAATACTACCCATATCTGATTTGTTTGCCTGACAAGATAATAACTGACAAGAAATTTCTTGACATGATTGACAACTAAAATTCATTGTTCCTAATTGACAAGATTGACAGGATTGACAACTTTCACAACTTTTTCTAGTCGTATCTACGGATTGACATTTAACTGTTTGACAAGCATAAGCACATTCTTTATATCGGTAAGTATCATAACATTCTGAACGATTATCTCTGCCACCAACAGTTTCTGGTTCCTGATAGCCAATATCATTACTGCACTCTGCTTGACAACTTTGGCACATATGCGGTATCATTGCGCAATTACAATTCTTACTGAAACGGTTCTCTAAATAATTAACTGCTTGTTGTAAATCTAATAGAGAAACATATTTAGGTGTTTTTTCACTATCATTATAATATATATCTTTGTCAAATACAACCTGATATTGAGGACTCATAGAACTTTGATTTTGTCCGTATAATACTACGCTATTTGCTATAGAATTATATTTATCTACCAAATTTTTAATAGAATAATCTTTTTTGGCATTTGTTGAACAATTTTTTGCAATATAATCCAATTTATGCCACCGCCTTAAATAAAGTCATTAAGAGCAGAATTCCATTTTTTATTTGCATCTTCTGACCAAACACCTGTAGTTGGGACCCAACCATTTTTAGAATTATCATAATAACAAATTGTATGTGTATCTGATTTTATCCATAACAATTTTGTATTTGTTGGAGGTGTATTTGAAATAAAGCAAAATGGAATTTCTATATTCGCTGACCCATTAAAATTTACTCCATTAATTAATGCGCCTGTTGTTAAACGGTCTGCTTTTTCTGCATGTTGTACTAAATGATGATATATTTCACCTGATTGTGTAGTTAGTCCATTACCTAATAATTGACCATGTGCATTATCCACATATTCTTTTGTAGCAAGTAATTTTTTACCATTTTCTACATATACATTATTTTTTACCCAAATGGAATTTTCATTGGCACTACGGTTTTTCTCTACCCAATCTTCCATTTTGTTATAATTCTGTGCAACAATTAATTCTTTTGCCAACAATCCTTGTGGAACTTTTTTGGTTGTAGTTCCTGTAGTTTGTTTATTTTCAACGCGCATATAGCTAGAAAACGTTGATGGCATGAAATCCTCTGTTGAATGCCCATCAAATAATTTACTATCAGATACTTGACCTACAACCATATCTCCTGACGTTTTAGGATATAAAATAGTCCATTGTTTATTCATATTATTAAAATCGTGTAGAATGATTTTTTGTATTTTATAACTATCTGACATTTTCTCACCGCCCTAAAAAATAAAGAGGATTTTTCATATCCTCTTTACATATAAAATATATTTATTCTTCTTCATCATCAGACAATGGAATATCTAATGAATTTCCGTGCATTACTAATTGTAAATTATCGGAATTTTTAAGTATTTCTAATTCTTGCAATAAATCTTGATAGAAATTAACAACATTTTGTGCATCATCATTTGTTGGCAATTCTACTACACGTTGAATTTCTTGATATAAATTAGGATATTGATTATATAATTCATTCAAATGTTCAAACAATGTCTTGTATACGTCCATCAAATCTATTGCATTTTTTCTCACTTCAAGAATTTTTGCACTAGCATTTAATAATTCTTGCTTATCTTTCTGCGATAATTCTTCTGTTTTTTCTTCTTCTTGTTCTTCTGCAATCAAGCGTTTCATTTAATCACCAAGCTTCTGCATAAAAGCAGTTATTTCTTCATCTGTAACAGGATAATGTTCTGTATTTAATAAAGCAGGTATTAATTTCTTTTTATTTTCATCTGTTGTTTCCCATGTCAACTGGTTTACAAAATATGGTCTACAACAAAGATTAAACATAAGACGTTTTGTGTATCTATCTTTCTTTTCTTTCGTATCAAAAACATCTGTCATCTTATAAATATGATTAGACTTGATAATTAATTCTTTCAAATAGTGAATACCAAATTGTTGTTCATAATCTCCAATTGAATTATAAATATCTTTTCTCATATCTATATCGTTATCTGATTTTTTACACAAGTTTCTGTTTTTCATTAACCAAATAATTGTATTCAATTCTTGTTCCGAAAAACAATGAAATTTATCTAGTTCTTTATAGGCTTCTTTTGTATTATCAAACAAAACTGACCATAATTCTAATTCTACTTCATTTGAAATTCTAAATCTTTTAAGTGCATCAAATTTTGTTTCATCGCAATCATGGAATGGTGACATGATTTTTATTTTTTTATCACCGTTTAAACATTTTGCATTAAAAATACCTTCTTTATGCATCAACTTTAGCGTTTGCATAACATACTTTCCTGTCATTATCTTACGTAATGTTTTGCCAACCAATTCACTAGGCATATAGCGCAAATAACGCATATTAGAATGAATATTTTTTAATACTTTTTTATCAATAGTAAAACCTGTTTCTGACATTAAAGCAAATGCAAGTAATGTACGAATAGGGAACTCATACATTACTTGCTTACTATCATTAATTGTAGTAATAACACCTTTTTCCATATCATCATAAGCGGATATACCTTCATAATGATATTCTTCATTCAAATCTTGTGCTACACAATTAATAGTAAATACTTTTCTATCAAAATCTTCTTTCAATGTATCAACAGGCTCTACTTGTGGCTTAAATAAAAATGTTTCTTTTTTGCCATTATTCAAATAATAAATCTGTTTGTGGAAAGATTCAATATTAATATTTTCATTACCGAAATCCATTGAAAAAATCATTGGATTGGTTTCATCTTCAATTACACGAGGAAAAATTTTCTTTATTTCATTTGGTTTCGCATTAGTTACAATTGTTGTATGAAGTGTTTTTAAATGTTTGTTTTTAACTACTTCATTATACAATTCATTCCTACATTTTTCACCATCATAGTACGCTTGGAATCCTGCACGGGAAAATATATTTAAAATAGCTTTAACGGAATCCTGCATTGATAAATCTCCTTTTTATGATTCAAGTTCTGTTTCATAATATGCTTTCCATTTATTATATATTTCTGTTATATATCCAACAAATACAGTAAATGGAACTGGTTGCGCTTCTGAACCGTTTTCGTTATAACTTAAAGTAATATAATTAACTCTACTATTTGAATAAAAATCCACATAAAATGTTTGATAATAACGATTTGGGTCTGCTTGTAATCTTAAATAATCTGGACAAATTAATTTTATATCCATAGTAACAGGAGGGGTGTTATTTTCATAATATCTGTTCATATAAGGAATTAATTTAGAAAACTGTATATAACTCACATTTACATTTGTAGTATCTGTTGTATCAACATTTAAAGTATTTCCTATTGAATTACTCATTCTAAAAATACTACAATTCCACATCCACAAATCCTGCGCATAATTAATAAAATTTATCAATTGTTGATAATTGATAAAATCAATTTTGTAAGCCATCCACGTTCCTCCTATTAAACATTTTTACTAGCATCATTAAATGTATTGATATTGCGTTCATTTTCACCATCTTTAGGGGAAAGCTGACCTGCAAAAATCATATTTTCTCTCTGCTTAAATGCAATATATTGTTTTTTAAATTCATCAGTAAAAGCTATTTCTAACTGATAATTCATATCAAACTGTTGGTCTAATGCACGAATTGTACTTAAAACAATTTTGGCGAAAGTATCTATCTGTGTTTGATAGAATTTTGCATCAATATTTCCTTCTTCTTTAATTGCACCACTAACTTTATCTAGTTCATCTACCAAACCTTTAATTTGTCCCATGTAGCCAATCGTATATTGGTGCTTTTTTGCATCGGAAAGCGTTTCTGTTTCCTCTAATCTAGCTAAAGCTACTTCAATTAGATGTGCTATTGTATTAGCTTTATCTATATTAATTTTTCTTCCTTCTGCATAATCTTTACGAGACTTTTTGATTTTTGATTGTACACTAGCTTCTTGTGCAAGCAAATCATCTTTTGCGTCAAAATGTTTTTGTAAATGTCTACGAATAGAAGAAGGTTTTATGTTTTCTTCTTGTACAATTTTAACATCTTTTGGGTCTTGCATACTCTGCAAGTATTCGTATATTTTTTCAGGAGAAAATTTCTTTATCGCTAAAGATTCAATAATCTCTCTGTGTTTGCTCATGCAAACCTTACATTGTTTTACTGTTACACTCATAATTAACCTTCTTTTTAGAATGGTATTGTTGCAGTTATACCAATAGAAGTACTTTTATCGTTATCAACTTTAACGGAAGGTCCAACATACATATGTTTTCCGAAGATTTTTACTTGTTGTTGATAATCAACTGCAATATCTCCATCTGAATAATACGTAAATCCCATTTGTCTGGCCGGATATGCAGATATGTTGTATTGATTCAAATTAACAGTATCATTTGGCTTTATATCTTTTACTTCTTTTGTTTCACCCTTTGCAGGTGTTATAACAAAAGCATCTGCTTTCTTTTCATTTGCATATGATTTAGCTTTTTGTTCATAATTAGAGCCTGTAGCTCCAACAACTGTATCAGGTTTTCTATCTCTTTCAATTATTTTAGTAATTGTATTTGTTACTTCCCTAGATTGATAGGTATCTAAATTAGCACCACTTTTTTTATTTACTTCTTGTCTTAATTTATCAGGGTCTTGCGAATCTTCCTGTGTCATAATTGTCGGTTGTGGTTCTGTTTTTTGATTAATATAACTATTTATTTTTAATGTAGCTAAAATTGTAACAATAATAATTAATACAACAATTGCTACTGTTTTTACTTGTTCTTTTGTTGGCAAATTCATTTTTTATACACCTCTAAATAAAAAATATTTTCTCTACTAAAGAAATATACCAACTCCAATTATTATACAAAAAAACCTGCTATTTTTTATAGCAGGTTTTTTAATTTAATGTTTAAGTGTATAATTCAAAATATATTTTGTAGCCATGTATTTTCCTTGGCCTAAATACTTCTTCTCAGATTTATCTGCCGTAGCATAAATATCTCGATTGATTTTCATCGCACGCATTTCCATTTGTTCTGCTACATCGTAATTATACACTTCACCTTTTTTTAATTTGGCAGGACGAGGAAAATATTGTGAATGACACATTTTAAATGCCCATTCAAATTCATTAATCGGTTCGGTATCTAAAACTGAATTAACCAATTGCACATGGTAAATGTCTGACCATTCTTTATCAGTTCTTTTATTTAAATCCACATCAGTTACAACATCATCATCTACCATTAAGATTACTCCTTTCTTTATTTTTTTCATTATACCACATAAATATTATAAACAGATTTAAAAATCATCTTTCTTTTTTTTATCTAAATATTTTACCGCTTCTTTTGCTAATGGACTACGAACAATATCAGATTCATCTGTTTCAATAACTGCCATTAATGGACTACCTTTCATATTTTCCACTAAATAGCTCAATCCATTCGTTTTCTCTGTAACGTATTGGTTATCTATCTGTTTTGGGTCTCCACAGAAAATTACTTTTGTTCCTTCTCCAGCTCTTGTAACAATTGCCTTTGCAACCCTAGATGACAGATTTTGTGCTTCGTCAATAATAATAAATTGGCTATCAATTGAACGCCCACGCAAATATCCTACTGCTTGCATATCAATCTTTTTGTCATCAAAAATATAAGCAACTTTATCTTGTAATTCGTTTTCATTAGCATTTCTACTATCTCTATCAGAATCTACTAATACCTCCAGATTATCGAAAATCGGGCGCATCAAAGGTTCTATTTTTTCTTTTTCTGTACCTGGTAAAAATCCAATTTCTTCATCCATTGTTTGGTTTGGTCTACAAACAAGAATTTTTCTAAATTTTTCACCCTTATTATTGTTATCATTCCATACACGTTCCAGACCTACCGCTAAACTGTAAAATGTTTTAGCCGTACCAGCTGGTCCTTTAATAATAACTAATGGTGTTTCAGAAACAGGAGACATTAATGCTTCTTGCATAAATTTTTGTGAAGCATTTCTAGCTGTTACTCCAAATGGATGTTCTTTTTCATAATATAGTCTTTCAATCATTTGTCCATTTTTAGAAACTTTTCCTAACAATGTACTTTTTGTATACTGCATCGCATTATGAATTATTAAAAATTCATTAGGATATGTTACAAAATTATAATTTTCTTTATATTCATCATCTGTACATTCAATCATAAATGCTTTAGATAAATCAATAAATCCGTTCTTGCTATATGTAACGAAATCTTCTTCTGATAAAGCCACTTCTGCTTGACCAGAATATTGTTCTTTTAATGGAACAACTGCATTTGTTTTGAAATCATCATTTTTTATTTTTAAATAATCTGCTTTTATACCAAGAAAAATATCTTTGGTAACTAGAATAACTTCATTATCAACAGTTTTTTGTAATGCCAAACAAGTTTTTAAAATTTCATTATCTTTTTTATCATCACCCCATGTACTAGGAAAATTAATATCTCCACTTATATCCTTATAAGGGCAGATAAATAATATTCCGCCATTTTCTAATTTAGTACCATGAAATAAATCCGTTTCTGTTGTTTGCTTTAATTTATATAATGTTCTTGCTACTTCTCTAGCATTAACATTAATTTCATCAAAGCCATGTTTTTTATTATCTAATTCCTCTAATACTGTAGCAGGAATTACAACATCATTATCATCAAAAGAAAATAATGCTTCAGGACTATCTAATAATACATTTGTGTCTAGTACATAAGTTTTTTTCATAATAAATTCAAACTCCTTGCGGTTATGCCCGCTATTTATATTTATTGAATTATTGATTAATTAATTTTAACCGATATTTCAATAATGATTCTTGGTTTGAATGAGCTATTTTTTTAAAAAGATTGACATTGTTATGTTGAACCCAATTGTCCAAATCTTCCCCATTTTTTAATATACCTGTAAGTAATTTGATTGTTACGTCTCCACGTACTTTAATTTTTTGTAGTGATTTAGTTGCTCCTTCTTCTCCTGCTCTATCAGCATCATACAAAATAAGTACATTATTTGTATATCTTGAAGCCAATAAAATCTGATTAGAAGAAAAGTGTGCTCCAAATGTACAAGCCACATTCCTTAGTCCGTTTTGCCAAGCAGAAATAACATCAAACTGCCCTTCTGTAAAAATCATATAATTATCTTTCAGTATATTCTTTTCATTAATGAAAAGCCCAAACAAGGTGAAACTAGTAGGAAATTGATAGTGCATATATTTTGGTTTTACATCATTATAAATTGTTCTACCTGATAATGCTATTAGTTCTCCATTAGAATTATATACAGGAAGAATTATTCTTCCTTGCATTTTTGTATAGTATGGATAATCTGTTTCATTATAGCATTTTGGTTTAAAATCTTGAGGACACCAACCAATATTCCATGCTCTTGCCGTTGATGGTTTTATTTTTCTTTTCTTTAAATAATCTCTAGCTTCTTGACCAATTTGTTTATCCCACAAATTAGCTATATATTCCTCTAGTTCTTTTGTATATGGCATATAAACATTTCACCTCTTTACGGTTTCATGCTTATATTATATCATATATACATTAAAATTACCACTTATACTTCAGGTAATTCATACAAAGAATAATCTCTTTGTGGAATATAAATCCCACCACAAGTATCACATACCTTAGCTTTGAAAGGATTTTCTTGCTTTTTTACTTGATATGTTACTTCTTGACAATGAGGACAATATAAGATATATTGATAATGAATCACTCCTGCTTTTTGTAATTTATGAACAATTCTATCTAATTCATCAGGTTTTAAATCTTTATAATTAGATATTTGTCGTTCACGCAAAAACAATCCTGATAGACGAACTAATTCGACACCTTCTAAATTAAAAATGTCAATTATATCTCGCATCATACCATCTAAATCCATAGTTCTTATATCTGCCAATTCCTATCAACTCCTTTACATATAAAATAAATCATATATAATCAAAAATGCCTATCTATGCAGATAGGCATTTCCTTTATTTTTGAAATATATAAATTGGTTCATATTTAAATGTTTTTTTATGCGATAAACTAGATAACAAATAATAATATTTATCTACATATTTAAACCCTGCTTGTTGCGCTAATTTAACTGTATTTTCTTCTAAGTCAGCAAATTCTTTTATATTTGCTATATTTATAGCCATATACTTGTTATCTTTTAATCCATAATAACAATTTTTAAATGTTTGATACAAAAATCCATTCAACCAATCTGCTTTATTATTGAATTTAATATAACTCTGTGTTGGTTCATCACTATACTTTTCACAATCAAAATATGGAGGTGACGTAAAACAAAAATCCAAACTATTTTTATCAGGAATAAATGTTTCACTACCACATTTATATAGTTCAACATTGTTATTTCCATAATCTTCTTTAATTTGCAACAATCCATTATATGTTTTTGTACTAGGTTCTGTTCCAATATATTTTTTACCATTAGAACAAATAAATCCTAACAATCTGCCACCAAATCCACTAGACATATCCCATATAACGCCATCTGTTGCGAAACAATCATATAATGCTTTTGCAGACGTTGGTCGAAAATTACTTACAGACTGTGTTCCTGTAAATATTTTTAACATTTTACGAATCCCTGCATCAGACATATTATCTCCCATGCGCATACGTTTTTCAATAACTTTTTTGAATTTTTCATCGTCATTAAATATTTGCATAGGAGTATATAAATTATTACATGATATACTGAAACTATGTGGAAAATAAGACCATGCCAAACTTAATCCGTGCATGGTTTGTTTTAATTTTTTATCAATTAAAATATCTCCACGAAAACTTCTTAATTTTTTAAATTCATTATCACGAAACTTTTTTGTCGTTGGATAAAATGGAAATCCATTAGAACGATAATAATTAAAAACTTCTTTTTGATATTCTTTCCTTTGTTCATCTGTAAATGTATTCCAAACTTTTTTGTTAATAAAAATATCCATAAACACATTCCTTTTTACGTATAAAAAATAAGGCATATATATTATATGCCTTATCGCAATCATTTGTCAAAATTACACATCATCAAAACTTGTTTCTTCTTCTTCGGCTTCATTAAGTTCTGTGATATTTTCTGCATCTTCGCGGATTTGAGATTCAAAATCTTCATCACTCATATCTGCATCCGTATCTTCACTCTCTACCTTATGAGCTTCAAAATCGCCACTCATAATAATTTCTTTCAATTCCTCTTTTACTTTAGGGAATTTATCAAGTTGTACAGGTACTTCTGCTTTAGATTTGGCAAGGAAATTCGGTTCACTAGCCCACTTATATTGTCTACCTGTCTCACAAAGTTCACCTGCTGCGTTATAACGAGGAATTAAATTATGAGAAAGTGCAATATCAGCAATCTGGTCTGTTTCACTTACCTTTCGTCCATCGAAATAGACCTTAAATTCCGCAGTTCTAAATGGAGGTGCAGTTTTATTCTTAACTACTTTTACACGAATCCCCTGTCCAACTGGTTCATCTGAACCCTTTTCTTTAATCATACCTTCAGCAGATTTTGAAACTCTCATACGAATTGAACTATAGAATTTAAGGGCGTTGCCCCCGGCGGTTGTGATTGGGTCCCCATACATACTACTTTTTACATATAAGTTCTTTATCTTATATAACCATGTGGTAAAGCTAGGCTATATCTTTAGATAACATTCGTTATCCATCGCCCCGCACTCGTGGAAGTTTTATTATCATGCGTATTAATTACGTTTAGATTCACTTCTAGTCGTTGAGCCTTCAATTAGATTTCTCTAAATGCTTGGTTGCTGATTATTTCCAATGACCTATTTTTCAAACATTCACGCTTACAATCTCTTGTTACGTTGTAGTATAGGATTGTTTTATACCTCACGGCAGAACCTTCCAGCAATTCACGGAGTAGTTTTACATCTGCGCTATGCTTAATATGCGTTTTTCTACATCATTAATATTATGTAGAATGTCATATTCCCAAATGTAATATACACAATATCCTAATTTTTCAAAAAATCGTTTTTTAAATTTATCTTTTTCTTTTGCGCATTTTTGTTTTTCATTCAAGATGGGATACAATTTCATATTACCATGCCAATAATCCCCTTGAATTTCAATAACTTTATTTTTGTTAATCAAAAAATCCATTTCAAAATTATGTACACCTTTATGACCATTATATTTTTTATAATTTTTATCATGATATGATATACGTTTGTTATGTACATATTTTATATTATTTTTATTTAAAATTTGAATAATACATTCTTCTGTATATGGATTTTTTGTTTTTAATTTTTGTATACGCTTTAAATAACAATATATATTTTTCCCATTTAAATCCTTTGAACCAATATCTTTTGCAATTTCATCAAAAGATTTTTTCGGATAATTTTGTTCTATATATTGTTTTTCTTCTTCTGTAAATATTCTTTTTAATGTTCTTGAACTTTTATTCTTAGTTTTTAATCCCATTTTTCTTAGAGCTTTAGAAATGCTCGTATCTTTAAATCCAAGAATTTCACTTAATTGTTTTAAAGTATATTTTTTAGAATTTTTTGTTACAAAACGAATTTGTTCTTGTGTCCAATTATTTCTTGCATCCGATATACGCAATTTCCAACCGTCTTTTTTTACATTTAGATGTAAAAATTTTAAGCGTTTTCTTGTAGTTTCATATTTTATTTTAACATGAAACAATTTATTAACTTTATTAGTCAAATTAGAAATTGTATATTTTAAATAATTATCTTTTAAGTAATTATCCATATCTGATGTCCATTGAAATTTTGGACGTTTTAAATGTAATTTTTTTAATATACTTTTTACTTTATTAATATTACATTGTAAATGTTGCGCAATCTCGATATTGTTTTTAGATATGTAATTTTGTTTTACATAATTTAATTCATATTGTGTATATGGAAGTTTTTTCATAATTAAGCTACTTTAACGCCGATTTTCTGACGAGTTTGATTAATACATAACAAAACTCCACCAGATTTTGCAAGTTTTACGTTGATTCTCTTTAAAAACTGTGACATATATCTTGCAACCAAACCAATTGTTTGTTTGCCTACATCTGCTTCTAATTCTTCTTCAGGAACAAGTGCTGCAACAGAATCAAGTACAATAACATCAACACCTGCATCAACAAGTGCATCAATTACTTCAAAAGCCTGTTGCATAGAAGAAGGTTGGCTAACTGCTAATTCATCTGTATTAACACCTAGTTTTTTAGCAAATGTTACATCAAACGTTTGCTCCATATCAACGTATGCACACAAACCGCCATGTTCTTGACAAGCAGCAATAATTTTTTGTGCAATAAGTGATTTACCACTAGATTCAGCACCAAACAATTCTACAACACGCCCACGCTTGATGCCACCTCCTGTAGCTACATCAAGCGTTAAATAACCTGTCGGAATACGTTCTGTGTCATCCATTGGTTTTTGACCTAAAATCTGTACAATATTATCGTCTTTTGTAGACTTTGCTAATGATTGCATAGATTTCATCAAAGAAGCCAATTTTTTCTTTTTTGTTTTTGCATCAATGTTTTTCAAACAAAAAACCTTCTTTCTTTGAATCCATAGATTACTTGCTTTTATATTATATTTCTTGCATAACAATTTGTCAAGTCATTTTAAAATATCACTCTGATACAAATCTCCACTTACCAAATCAACGCAAGAAATTTTTCCTTCAGGAAGAAAACTACCTGTGTCCATAAGAAGAATATTGTTTTTAAGCAAAATTGGTTCGCTATACGAATAATCAAAGCTCTGTACAGGCGTATGACCTACAACAAGAGTTGTATTCTTATCATTATAATAATTATAACATTCTTCTCTAATCCAAACCATATCTTCAATTCTCTGATGATGGAAACTACGAGTAGGGTCGATTCCTGCATGGACAAAGAAAACCCCTTCAATATCTTCATTATAAACATCCAGATTATTTACAAAATCCAAAATTTTCAAAGCTCTTTCCGAATCTTTTTTATACAATTCCTTTAAAGCATGTAAAGTAACTTTACCACCATTATTAGGCATAAGCCAACCATCCATAAAATCATCCATACCAGTAAAAGAATTAGATTTAAAATAATCCTGCATAAACAATTCATGATTTCCCATGAGTGCATGAATATTTTTATGATTCTTTACCAAATCCATAACAAATTCTAAACATTCAATAGACTTGTTCCCACGGTCAATATAATCACCAAGGAAAATAAGAAAATCTTCATCTTTATAATCAATTTTATTCCAAAGATTCATCAATTTGTCATAATTTCCATGTACATCACCAATCACAAGAATCCGATTAAACATTTTTATCTCTCCTTTAAACACTATATAAAAAATAGAGTAGTCTTTTTCACTACTCTTATTTTATCAAATTATATTCTATTTGTCAATAGTTTTTAAAAATCTTTAAATTTAATTTGTTCTAATTCTTCTGCGGATTCACTATTATTTGCATTAAAAATTAATTTATCTCTATAGTCTCTTATTAATTGGCGTTGTTGTTTTAAATTTTCGTATTCTTCATCTGTTAAATTTTTTAATTCAAAATATTCAATAACATCATGGTCTGTTTCGATTAATTTAGCTTTCGCCATCATTTTAATTTCTTCTATTTTTTGTTCTTTTAATTTTTGTAAAGTTTCTTCATCTGTTTCTACTTTTTGTGGTTTGCCATTCAATCCGCGAATATATCCTTGTAAATAAAGACTTTGTTCTTCTGCACTAATTTCAATAGCCTGTGGATGTTCTATCATAATTTCTTCCGCAGTATATGGCATACCATCTGCCACATAAGTTGTAATGCGTTTACCTTCCATTGTAAATTCTGCAAAATATCTTACCATTATTTCCACCTACCTATTGCAATAAAATCAATCGCAGAAGGATAATTAATTTTTGCACCTGTATTAGTTGTTACAGAAACTTTAGCATAATTAACTGTTTTTTGAATAACATTAACAATAATGCCACCAACAGAAGTACCTACATATTCTGCCAAGAGAATATAATCTGTTGTCACAAATGGTGTACTAAAATAAATTGTTGTTGTATTCTGAACTTTATTATATTGAATAATATTACCATCTGCATACTTTATAAATCCAACACCTGTTACAACGGCACTATCTTCTAGTTTCTTTGTCCTTTTTTCTATATCCGTTAAATTAACCGCTTCACGATTTGTTAATTCATCATATCCCTTAATCATATACATAGTATCATCATTTGTAGGAATATTTGGAACTCTGAAATTCGTTAAGCCATCACCATAACTAAATGCTTGAACATTTTTATTCGTATTATATTTTGTTTTCCAATCCGCATCTGTTAATATAATACTTTTTGCTTTTACCCATTCCCATAAACCACCATAAGCAGCACGGGAAATGACCTGTCCATTCAAACGAATATATCCATTTGGAACTACATTAGACAATGTTTTAACGATTGTGCCTACAGGAATTGTATACATGTTATGATTAGCAATAGCCGTATCATCTAATACAGTATCATCATCTATAATTTTGCCCCAAATCGTACCGTCTTTTACATTAACAGGTTCAGTTGTTTGAACAATAATTCCTTGTCCTGCTAAATCTAAATCATCTAAATTAACACCTGTTAATTCGCCTTTATTATCAACGGTTAATACTTTAGAATTATTAACTAAAAGATTACCTTGAATAGATACAACAACATCTTCTGCTGTATTATCTAAATTACGTTTACCTGTAATATGTAAATTATGTCTGCTTAAATTATGGTTATCTACTTCAACTGTTGCTTGATTATGTTCTGATTTTAAAGTTAAAGTAGTATCATTTGATTCAATGCCTAACGTAACGCTATCAAATCTAGCTTTTAATTTTTGGTCTTTTAAATCGTTACGCATGAATTTATCATACGTTACACCTTGTAATGACAAAGCACTTTCAATAGAACCAATGAATGTATGTGTATGCGTTTTATCTGCTTTTGTTTGTATTAAATCATACAATGATTGTAAAGATAATTCACTCTTATCTGACATTTTATACTGTCACCACCTATAAATAAAAAGGTCTTTCTTTAACTAAAATATATCAAAGAAAGACGATTAATTGTTCTTTTATTCTTGACAAAAATTTATAAAGTCATAAATGTTTTCCCAATTTTTTGCACGATATAATTCATTATATATATCTTGATTGTATTCTTGATTAAATACTATATATGGTATTCCTGCCTTATTTAATGCTTTGAGATTATACGGAGAATCATCTATCATTATATCTACATCTTTCCATTTGCACGTATCTACTTTATTTCCACAATTAAAATATATATCCGTAAAAGAAAAATGATTTTTATCTAACCATTCCATTGTGTCAGGAGCAAAAGAATATTCTCTAGCAGTAATCAAATATATTTCATTCCCTTGATTTAATAATTGATTTATTACTTCTTGTGAACCTGGTAACGCTTTTACTTCATTAATAAAATCTTCTCTATGCTTTTGGTTGAAATCATCTATTTCTGATTTTTTCATTCCTTTATATAATTCATAGTCTTTATTATCAAATTTGATATTAAGTTCTTTTTTTAAATACTTCGCAGATACATCTTGAAAATTATTTATCGTACCATCTATATCTATTCCTAAAATCATTCTTCTTTTTCACTTCCTATTTTTTACTCTTATTATATTAATAGATTTTATCGTTGTCAATATGACTACTTTCATATTAAGTATAATTAACAAAATTAATTTTAAAAATTTTTATTCAAACTGTTGACAAACATGTAATGTTTTGCTATAATATACATAGAGATAAGGAAAAGGACATGAAATGGAGGAAACAAAAATGGCTACGATTGAATTCGGAAATGTTGTTTGCAAGCTCAACGGCGTTAATGATATGAATATCCTGTATGAGATTGCAGACCGCCTTTCTTATACGACAGGTGGCTTTGGTGCTCCTAAAAAACTTCATGTTCTTTTCAATCCGAAAACGTGCATGACATATACAGGTCTTATTCCTTATATCATGAATATCACGAAAAAACACGGTATCAAAGTAGAACTCGTTGATAGACGTGTCGTTCCTGAAGAAAATGCAAATTTCAATCTTGCAGATGGTATTACTCCTAGAGATTATCAGCAGTTTGTTTTGGAACATTCTTCGTCTCGCATGATTGCACAGTTATGCACCGGAGCAGGAAAAACATTAATTTTGGCAGGTATGATTGCCGATTACAATGTAAAACCTGTCATTGTTCTTTCACCTAAAGCTACGCTTGCCTATCAGTTGCAAGGTGAAATTTCCAAATTCCTTGGTGTGGAAGTAGGTATCATGACTGGTTCCGAAACGAACATCAAAGATATTACGGTTGTTACTCCGCAGACAGTTCTTAAATCGAACCTTCTGAAAGAAGCTAAAGCACTTCTCGTTGATGAATGTCAGTTTTTGGGTGCTCGTACTCTTTTCAATGTGGCTCGTAATGCTACCAATGCTTATTATCGTTGTGCCGTTTCCGCTACACCTTGGCGTGATGGTGACGATGATTTGCTCATTGAAGCAGCTATGAACGTCCGTAACCCTAAATCGAATGTAAGTGCGTCTACACTCATTCGTAAAGGTAAACTCACTCCTTGCACAATTAAATTCATTAAACAGGAAGATAGTTGCGGTTGGCTTGGTTCTTATGCAAAAACCTATAATACTGCAATTGTGAATAATAAATCTCGTAATGAGAAAATTATGAAAGCAATTGACGAAAGTATTAAAAACGATTATGGTTCTATCCTTGTTCTTTTCGGTCGTATCGAACATGGTATGTTCTTGAAGAACATGATTGAAAAGCGTTTTGGTTCTGAACCTGTTGACGTAGAATACAAAGGTCAGACTTTCCACCTTCATACTGTTGAATTGATTGATGGTGAAACGGATATGCTTATGAGAAATGCTATTCTTGAAGGTGCTCGTCAGGAAAAGGTTAAAATTCTTCTTGGTTCTACGATTGCAGATGAAGGTTTGGATTGCCCTGCATTGAAGGTACTTATTCTTACTGCTAGTGGCAAATCTTCTACTCGTGCTTTTCAACGTGTCGGTCGTGTCCTTCGCCTTTACAAAGGTCGTAATATGGCTTATGTATATGACTTCATGGATATGAATCCTACGTTCTATAAGCACTTCCTTTATCGCAAAGCCTTGTATGAAACAGAACCAGAATGGAAAAAGCACATGGAATATATCAATCTTTAATGTATCCATCCACTCTATTTAGAGTGGATATTTTTTATATCTAAAAATTTTTTTTGCAAAATTCAAAATAAAGTGTTGACAAATTTTTCAAATTATGGTATCATGAATATAAAAGAAAGGAGAGACAACAAATGAAAAAGATTCTTACTATCGTCTTAGCGTTTTTCATTGCTTTTTCACCCCATGTATTCGCACATGAAGTAGCCGTAACAACACATACAACTGTAACTGTCCCTATTAATGAAAATATTCGTTCTTGTTTGAATGAATATAATAGGAACAAAGAAAAGATTGAAAGCAACCAAAAAGAAAAAAAAGCATTTCGTCTAAAACTGCTTAATAGTTTGGACAAAGTTATGACAAGTAAACAATGGGATGATTTAATTAACGACTCACAAAAACAAGTCAATGAACACGAACAGATTTTTGTTACTTCTATGACAAAAACAAAAAATATGCGATTTGATATGGATGAGGTAATTGCCACAACTGCTTGTGTTCAAACACTTATTGACTGTTATCCAAATATTAACTCTTTTGTCGAAAAAAATAACTTTCTTACATTTGATTTAACTTTTGTTGTAGAAATTGACGATGATGAACTAGTCAATGAATTAACACAAAAAAATGCAAAATTGTCTGCCGAAAAGGAAATGTATAAAGACAAAGCAGACTATGCAGAAAAATCCTATGATGAACTAAACAAGCAACAGGTAAACCCTGTATCAGTCAATGATACTAATGCAGGAAACCTAATTAAACTAGCCAATCAGTCGTATACATTGGATAATTTCAATCAAGCCATCCAATACGCGCAACAAGCTAGTTTGAATTGTGAAAGCGGTTCACAGGAATGGGAACAGGCACAAACCATTCTTGCCAAAGCATATATGATGAAAGGCGAATTTGATACTTCCCTTACTTATATCAATTCAGTCCTTGATAACAATGTTTACAACTACGATGCAAGAATTTTGCGTATGAGAATTAATTTCTACAAAGCCATTGATAAATCCTACTTCAATAAAGATAATGTCGAATTGACCAATAATTATGGCGAAACAATGTATTGTGTAGCAGACAATGATATTTATATCCGTGATATTTTCCCTATCGCGAATAATATCAACGGTGATTATCTTTGGTTCAAAAACCTAGATTATACAAAACGAAAAAACATGTCTGATGAACGCAAAGGCAACTATATGTTCTATGGCAATTTAGGATTGTGCTTGTTGGGCAAATATCTAGCTACTGGTACAGTAGGTGGTTATGGTCATTTCGATAATAATCTTCCTCTCGATGTATGTAATGTCATTACTGGATTTAGATTTTTGCATAATCTATTTTGGAGATATACAGATGAATCCGATAGATGTTTCATTTGGGATGAAGATATGGTAAATTATAGCTCCATTAATGCAGATTCTAAACCTAGAGCTAATCCCTATTGTGTGCGTGGTTCTGCCATTTCTGCTCACGATTGTATTTCTAAAGGAACTAGAGATAGTCTACTCTTGAATTTCCTAGAGTACTATTTCGTTGATTGCCCACGACATCGGCATATAGATTCCAATATTAACGGCACAGTAGCAGAAAAGAAAGCTACCTTGCTTTCTTCCGCTAACCAACATCCAAACCGCTATTTCAATAAAAAAATTATTGTTATGCTCAATAACCTAGATGTATAAGTATGGAAAGGATATGATTTAAAATGAGAAAGATTGTTGTACTTCTTATGTCTCTCATGATGCTTGTATTCTCTACTACCGTTTTTGCTAGTGAATCTATCGGTAATACAGATTATGAGAACAACAAAATTACCATTACTGCTTACGGTGCAGCTTCTCCTAATGCTACAAATATTGGTATTAAGAAATTGCAAGCTCGTGAAGCAGCTAAAGTCAATGGTTATCGCGCGCTCCTTGAAGAAGTGAAAGGTGTTTCTGTTGATGGTAAAACAACCGTTAAAGATTTGGCTTTTGCTAGTTCTATTACCAATGCACAGGTGCAGGGCGTTGTAAAAGGTGCTCACATCGTTTCTGAACGTTGGATTCCTGAAGATGAACTCTATGAGGTTGTTCTTTCCGTTCCTATCTACGGTGTATCTAATTCTATCGCATCTGCGGTTATGCCTAAGAATGAAGTAAAAGAGGCTTTCCCAACTCCTGTAAACAACTCTAGTTACTCTGTGAATGGCACGTATACAGGTTTGGTCATTGATTGTCGTGGGTTGGGTCTGAAACCTGTTATGTCCCCAGTTATCAAAGATACAGACGGTACTCCTATCTATGGTCACAAAAACCTAGATTACGATAAAGTCGTTGAATTTGGTATGGCAGATTACTCTCATAGCATTAATTCCTATGACCGTGCAGGTTCTAATCCTCTCGTAATTAAAGCCGTTGCCCTTGAAAACTTTAACGCTTATCCAATTGTTTCCGTTGAGGACGCAAATACAATCCTTCGCGAAAATCAGATGACACATTTCCTCGATGCAACGAATGTTGTATTCGTTCGTGATTAATGTATCTACGATTAATGTATCTATATAAAAAATTAAGAGGTATGGTTTAAATCCCATACCTCTTTTTTTATTCTTCTGTTATCCGTCTGATAGTTAATCCAGTTCCTTCTTCATATACTACTTCTTTTTCTCCGTCTGTCATTTGTTCTACTATAGGAGAAAAGAAACCTATGAATTTTTCAAGAAAATCTGAACCATCATTTTTCATGCTATCCATTGTCAATTTCGTTATAATGGTATCTTTGCCCTGCTCAGTGATTTTTATATTAAATGTCTGGTTCATACTATCTAGGATTTCTTGAAGTTTCTTTTCTAAATCATCCAAAGCATATTATCTCCTTTCTTTATTCCATATCAGATAATTTATTAATTATCGTTGTATTATCCCAATTATAATACAACATGTCTGTTATGTCAAGATACATTACTTCTGTATTATTATATGTAATTTTTAAAATATACTTTGTGTTTTCTTTCTTGATAGATACAACAGAATTATCTGTTAAATCTGCTTCTTCTATACTATTGATTTTAAATACTTGATGTTCAGGATAACCAAATTCATCTGTTGGTGTAATATTCTTTACATCATTATTAATCTTAATATATACTTGTGGATAATTATTCTCGTCTCCACTCGTCCATGCAATCGCTACAAAGTTTTCATCTTTGCTTTGATATTCTACAGGGTCACTTACTAAATTATCATTCGTGGATATATTCGTATTCTTCATTTCGGTCTGCGTTAAATTATCTATTTTCCACATTCCTGCATACATGGTTAAAATATAAATGTTTTCCCCATCATAACAAGTCGTTAATGGCTTATTGTTGTCTGTAAATATATTTAATTGTACCATATCAGAAAATTCTGAATCGTCACCTTTAATAATATATTTACCTGTATAGATAGATGTATCATTTTTACCTATATATACTAATTCTTTCCCTGCATATAATTTAACGTCATGCAAATCGTTTTGAAATACACTCTCTAATGTAAAAGGTGTTTCTTTATCAAAATCTATTGTTCCATATGTTGAGGTTTTATTCCCTTCTTCATCTATAGAATCATAAAATATTTTATATCCCCCTGCCATATCTACCCATATATCATAATTTACATATTCTAATGTACATGGACTTTCTAATGCAACAGTTTTTATTTCAATTGTTGGTTGTAAATAGGTTATTGATGAATAGTCATTATCTACATTGACATCCGCACATTTTAATACGCCATTACTATCTATGCAGAATACACTCCATCCACCATCAGGCTTTAATACAACTTTTGGAAGATTATAATACGTTTCTCCATCTTTAATAATTTCAACAATTTCTGTTTGCGTGGCTTCTGCATTACGATATTGTACATAATTTATATTACTATAATTACCATAATCTGCTTGCCATACGATATACAACAGATTATTGCTCTTATCTATTGTTATGTTCGGATATAGATATTCATTGACATATCCATTTTCATTAATCGTAATTATATCATTTAATTGATGTTCTATAATTGTTTCATCATCATTCATAGTACGACAATTCGTTGCATAATAAATTCCTTTTCCATAAGTAAATACTAAATGTACTTTACCATTCTTATCTACATCTATTGCTCCATATATGTGATTTGCTTTGATATTATAATCTATTAACAGATTTTGGTCTTTTGTGTTTTTATTGTATGTATATAATTTGCCTTTATCAAAGATGTAAAACAGGTTTGTTAAATTACTATAGGTAAAACAACATTCATTGTTTATTCTATTTCCTGTAATAGGTTTGAATTTATCCGCTTTCGTGTGTACTTTGACTGTATTACTATCTCCATAGTTGTTTCCATAGTAACAGTTTAGTGTAATAGAATAATCTGTATCTTGTTGTAATCCTTTTATGGTGTATGGAAATGATACATCACTATATAGCTTGTTTATGTCTATGTTATCTGTAGTATAATTAACCGCCACAAAGTCTTTTGCATTAGTGTTATCAATTCTATCTAATGCACTTGTATTAATTGTAACGTCATGGGCATTAACTGTAGTAGCAGATAACGTACTAATCCCATCACCTGTTGTATTTACTATATCAGATACTTCGCTTTGACCATAATAAGCGTCTGCATCGTATACAAATAAACTATAATATGTACCTTTCTTTAATCCTGATATACTGCCTTTAATTCTATGTGTAGTTTTATTTAAATAACAAGTATCAGGGTCATTTTTATCAGTTTTTGTCAAATTACTTTTTAAAGAAGATAATTGATATGTTTGTGTTGTACCTGCGTAAATATCATATACATCAATTTTAGCATCTGTACAATTACTACCGAAATCGAATTGAAAATTAATGGTATCTTTTGAATTACACGAAACAATTAAATTTTCTATTGGATGTTTTGTTGTTTCAAAAGATATTGCATTAGAATATTGACCTGTATATCTATCAGAAAAATATAATCTTATTTTATATTTTGTAGCGTATTGTAATTTGGAAATTTTGGTAATATTCGTTGAATTATCTTTTTTAAATGTTTTATTCGACCATGATTTACCATCATCGGTTGAAATTTGTAAATCGACTGCTTCGGTTTTATCAACAGTTATCCATGTAACATTAGCACTATTATAATCCGTTCTTAATAGCTGTAAGTTATTAGTTAAAGTAACAACATTGGTATAACTTATCTTCCCATTGACAGTATATGCTATGCGATAATGGTATACAACGTGATTTAAATTCGTAATAGTAAATGTACTATCTGTTGTACTAATATTTTTATCTACTGCTTTATAATATACATCATTATCTATGCTTTGTTGCAATTCAACTTTTGATGCATTTCTAAATGGAGTCCAAGACAGAACATAATTATCATCTTTTAATTCAATAGTTAATGGTGAAACAATATTAGAATATCCTTCACCTGCTCCACCTTTGATATATAAACGATAACAATTACCATTACTATTTAAATCCAAAATAGTATTATTTGTATTAACTGATACATTTTCTACTGTTTGCCATTTTTCTTTTGCAACGTACAATTCTTGTTTAATTGTATTTGCATTAATCGTCCAATTAAATTGAAAATTTTCATTCGTACTATGGTCTACATATTGTTCAGGAAAATATTGTGTATGTACTTTATTATCAGATGTTGTATAAACTAATTTAAAAGCATAATAAGTTTTATCTTCCAATCCAACTACTTGTACAGAATGAGTAGCTTTGGTAATGTTTGTTGTGGTATTAGCTAAATTATAATCCCATAATTCTATTTTAGCTATTTTTTGTTGTATTTCGATAGAATTAGCATTTCTAGGAGTTGTCCATGCCAAACCGATTTGTTCATTATTAATGTCATATATTTGTAAATCACGAACAGGTTCAGAAACTTCTGCTAAATTCGTATCAATTCGTACTAAATAATTACCTTCATCTTCTTGTTGAACAATTGTATAAAGGTTATCATAGAAATAAACGCCTGTTAGCATTTTCCATGTATTATCTGCTAATTCATCTATTTCTACCCATTCATCATATTTTTGTCTTAAATATTGTACCTTGTTTTCCTTGTTATAAAGAATAAATAAATTATCGCTTGTGTCGCAAATAATATAAGGATATTCATTTTCTTTTGCTTCGGAAGTAATAACATCTACTTTATCAACAACGCCATTTGAAATTGTTGCAAATTGAATTGTATTTATAGCATAGTAAGTTATATTACCTTTATAATTAACGTTTTGTGTATTTAACCAAGTAATATAAATCGTATCACCGCTATCTATAGTGATAGATTGATGATAGTTATTATGAGTTAAATCATTACTTACCTGTATTGTATCTGTAAATTCTTGTGCAGGTAAAGAATATTGTGTATATGCTATTTGATAAGTTTTACCACCATAAGCAGATACATATTCTGTTTCATAGGCGAATCCAATTGTTTCAGAATCTACTTCAATTAATTTGGCATTGTGATTATTGATTGAATCATCTTCAGCAATAGGAATATCTAATTTAATTTCAGAATCTACTGTCGAATAAACGGCAAAACGAGCAGAATATGTACCAGAATCTAATTCCCTATCATAAGTGATATAGATATAAGCACCTGTAACGCTAATTTTACAGTCTGTAATGCGAGAAGAATGATTGCCTGTAACATCTTGAATAAGGTCTGTATAATCATCTTCCCAAAAATCTTCTGCCGTTACATTTCCATCATCATCGGTAATATTTGTAAATTTACGTACTAGAACAATACGTGAAGTAGTACTGTGTGATGGTTTAGCATTAGCAAAAATATAGTATATATCATTAGAAAAAATTACTTTAGGATTATCAAAAGTATATTTTTCTGAAACAGGTACATCTTCTTCTGTCCACGTAACACCATTATCAGGAGAACTATATAAAGTTATAAAATTTTCATCATTATAATTATTGGCAAATGTAGCATATAATGTGTTATATTCATCTACAAATAAATTTGGCGTAGTACCATTTATAGTAATTAAATTGGTAAAAATATAATTAGAAATTGTTGCCATTTAAAAATACCTATCCTTTCTTCACGAAATTAATCTCTAATTATAAAATAAAAAAACCTAATGAATTGATTATAATTCATTAGGTTTCATCTTTAATTTTTATGAGTGGCTTTATAACTCTCTGTAAGCTCCTGTAGTGTGGGTGCTTTACCACATGTCATAGAACCTTCAGGACAATAACCAAGCATGTCACAATGCGCTCCTGCGTTCTTAAAAATGATAGGAGATACTTCTTTTACAAGACGTAGCATTTCGTTCGCTACCTGTCTAAACTCAAACTGTGCCCTGGTGCAACAACGTAAGCCAAAGATATGGAAAAGCTCTTGTGCATTAATTGTAGTAATTAATTTAGTTTCACAAGCATTTGGGAGAATAGAACGAGCATCCTCTTTCTTAATACCTGCTTTTACCAATTCATTATAAAAGTTAGTTGTATTTTTCATGAACAAATCAAATTTTTCTTTTAATTTTTTATTTGATTCGATAGCAGGTGGAGTAATATATTTGAATTTACCTTCATTTACATATCTTTGCGAACGTTGGTCAAAAGATAATCCTACATGGTGACGAGCAAATTGTAATGACCAAGCACGAGATACATTTTCAATACCAAACGTATAATATACATTTTGAAATGGAGAGCTATGCCCCATAGAAGCAAGTTTGGAAACCATATTATTAATTTTTTCTTCTGTAAGGTTGTCCATTAACGTTTCAATACTAACAGTATTGGCATAACAAAGACGTGCAGCAGAAGCAATAATTTTTTCAGGATTTGGAGTATATGTTATAAGTTTTACAATTGGTTTATCCATTCTTTAAAATCTCCTTCTTGATTTTATTTCCAATATTATTATACAACAATTTTGTTGCTTTTTCAATATTTCTATACTTAATTTTTTGGGTATCAGAAAAAGGAGTGATTTTAATATTAAACCAATTTTTAATAGGAACTAAATCATAATGAAATTCATTATTTAGTTCATCCAAACGCTTCTGTACTTTTTCCTCGTTCATAGGAGGTAATGGTTCAACATTTGCTTCTTTGTTCGTATCATCCATGATAGTTGCTACATCACGTAGCATATAAATCATTTCCCCAAGTTCTTTATGAAATTCGCTCATGATTTCATATTCATGTGAAACGCAAATATTTACAAAGCATTTATCCTTTTTTGAAAAATATAAATTGTGATACATAATCATGGTAGTATCTCCTTGTTGAAAAAAGGCACATACGTTTTATTTGTATGTGCCTTTTTTGTTTTATCTTTTAATGATTAGAAGTTGTCCCAACCATCATCTTCATCATCCGAATCTTCCGAGCCTTTTGCCTTAGAAGTATCTTCATCATCGTCATCATCGTTTGCCATATCCTGCAAAGAAGCAAGGTTCATAGCAAGGATTTCATCATTTGATGGGGTTTTGTTAATATCCTTCAAAGAAGGTGCATTTTCAACGGCGGTTTTTTCTTCATCCGTAAGCTCTGACTTCTTCGGAGAAGGAGAAACACTATAGCGTGTATCACGACCGCTACCTTCCTTTTTAATCTTAATATCGTACTTCGTAGGATTGCCATAATCAGGGTCAAGTGCAAACTGCTTGATTGCCGTAATTACGGAACGACCAACGGTAAGAACCTTTACCTGTGCTCCATCTGCACCATAACCATTATCAGGTGTCCAATTATTCTTATCGAGAACAAGCATCTGATAACGAGTAATTGGCTTTTCTCCACGTTCGCAGAACAGACATTTAGCACCTGAACATACAATACGATGATTACCACCATTTACATCTTTTTCCCAATGTTCATCAACTTCTGACGGATTAGAAACAATGCGAACACGATTGCCCTTAGAACCTGTTTCAAGTTTCATGTAAGCAACATTATTGCGATTCGTGTCCTTAATAGAATCCCACGTCATGTCAAACTGTGTAGCCATAATTTTTGACCTCCATCAACTTTCTACATTGTACCATTGTGTGCTTTGTTGCAAATATTTGGCATATGTGGCAATTTCGGCAACTTTTGGTCAATGTTGGTTAAAAACTTTTCTTTATGAGTAGTATAACATACTCACTACAACAAGTCAACTACCTTTTTTATTTACTTGTCTAACAAAGCAATATCTCTTGTTGATGATTTTATTATACCTCATTTTCCTTGTTTGTCAAGGATTTTTTTGCGATAGAAACATAATTTTCATCATCTTTTTTTGAAATATGTTCAAAATCTTTTTCTTCATTGACAAATTTCCAACGCATATTGAAACCATAAAAAATTTTATTAAATGTCGGAAGGAAAATGGCAGGGCTATTATTGAAACGATTTGTAATTGTACAATGTTTGGTATCATACATAGCTAATACATTTAATGGTAATTCACCTAGATAAATACCAACGTGCATTTCTTCATCATAACCCTCTGCATTTAATACAACAACACACCATTTACCAACATTTTTATCTTGATTATATGTATCAAATGCAATATCACTTGTAATTTCATTTACGGTAATTGGAAATTCAATATAAATAGGGTCAAAATCATCACAAGTATAATACATAGAAACAAATGCTTCTGCATATAAATTCTTTGTTTCATTTTCAATGTATTTAAGTTTTAGTTTATCACAACTTGTACGCTTTTTACAACTAGCACAAAATTTTTGTTTTGGAATGATACGTTGTTTATCATCAAATTTTGGTTTATATTCTTTTATTTCACTCATTTAACAATGTCCCACCCATGAGGTTTTAATACAATAAAGTCTTTAAAATGCTTTCTGATTCTCTGACGTTGAGCAGATTGTCTTTTTAATTGAATATACAATTCAATATATGGAGCGAGTTTAATTTTAATTAATAAAAACTTCCATATAAGAACATTTGTCAAATCTTCCAAAAAACATTCTAGTCGTTCTTCTTTATTGTGAAAACCGTCTTGTTGATATTTACTAATATTTTCTATAGCAGAAAAATAATCTTTACATTGATATTTTTCTCCATCATAAACTTTTCTAGGAGGAAATAAATTAGCTATTTCTATTGCAGATAAAGTAAGGAAAGATTTAATAACAACATTCATAGATGAAACAACTAAAATAGAATTTTGTTTTAGTTCTTTTTCATCTATATTAGCAAGCCAATTTACCCCTGACATAACCAATTTTGTTGTATAATCTTTATCTATAATTGGATTTCGTAACATATACAACATTTTATATTCTTTACATAATCGTAAAAAATATTTTTTATATAATTTAGTTTTCTTGGTCATCTACTGTCACCAACTTATGTGGTTTCAGAATAAAGTTTTCTTCTTTTTGCAAAATCTGATATTCATCATTTATATCTTGTTTATAAGAAGCAATTTTATTCTTTACCTCTTGTTGTTCATTGACTAATTGATTTTTTTGTTCCAACAAATCATTAATCTTTCTTGTTACATCGGTAATTTTTTCTTGATAAGAAAAAATTATTCTATCACAATTAGAAATTTCTTTATTTATACGAGTTTTAACTTTTGTATATTGTTCTTTTGTTTCTTTGATTTTTTCAAACTGCAAAAGAGTAATAGATTTATTAATATCATTACTACTAAACCCAAATTCATTTTTCCACAAAGTAGCAATAATATTATCTTCTGTGACAACATAAAGAACTAAATCTTCATAGTTTAAATAATAATAACTATTTGTTTCCTCTTTTACATAAACGAGTTTTGATTGCAAGAAAGACTTCGTAATATTTTTTACAATATCTTTTCTCTTACTAGCATCAATTTTACCGTTACCGTTATTAATACGTTCATCCCAACGAGTAATACAATGGAGTGTGAGATAAAATTGAGCACCATTTTTCATAATCTTATCATCATACTGAAAGAATTGAAAAAGATATTCATCTGCTTTTCTTAACACTTCGTTTTTATATTTTGCAAGAATATCTTGATTAAAATGTTCACGGATAAATTGGTCATATTCATCCTTTTCTTGTAAACGATTTGTTACAAAATCAACAGTAATATCTTCAATCCCATCTGTGGTAAGTGGATTAATACACATATCAGTTTTTTTGCCTTTTTTATAAAGCAAACCAATCCACCCATTACCCAAATCAACTACGTTTTTGGTTTGAGAAGCAATAACAAGTTCTTTTTTCGTTTTATAATCTTCGGATAACTTATATAATTCCGCTGACAAAGGATAATATTCTGTTGCACTAAGACGATAGCCTTTTGCACGTGCAATAGCCTTTGTCATGGCATCATACAAAAATCTACTTTCCATAAAATCTTTTATGGAAATTTGTTTTTTAGCCATATTTTATCACCTACCTTTTTATATTATACCACAAAAAATGCCATACTAAAAGATAGTATGACATTAAAAATATATTAATTTTTATACATTTTCCCATGTAAGTTCAGACGCACCAGATTTGTAATCCAGTGGTTCTTCACCTTCACCACGGTTATTAAATTCCTGCGGAAGTTTCTTGCGATACTCTCCCAATGTAATCTGCATTTGCATAACAGAAGCCTGTCGAGAAATCGTATCACCAATGCTTCGCATATTGTTCATAACTGTTGTTACTTCATAACGAAACGACTCAATATTAGACAGTTGAAGAAGATACGTAGCAAAACGAATAGTTGCTTCACCACGGCGTTTATCAGCAGAACTCTGCTTTGAAATTGCCTGATTCGCGTCAAAAAGCATATCATTTACACGCTTGCGCGTCATGTATTCATGTTCGACTGCAATCATAATTTCAGATAAACGGTTTTTGTATTCTTGTACTTTTGCCATAGATTCTGTAATCTGAAAAGTTGTAGGATTTTCATAGACGTCTACGTGCATCTTGTTCATTTCAGAACGATACTTTGCAAAATGTAGTTTTGGTAGAGCACTAAGCGTTTTCTTAGCAATCATTTCTACGTCTGCAAAACTACAATTTTTGTCACCGTATTCTTCTTCAATTTCATCCAACGTCTCATTCATTTTGTCATCAATAGACGTTTTATGTTTTGGTTTCTTCTTCGGTTTCACATCTTCATCAAAAGATGTAAATTCATCATCTAGTTCCATTTTAAAATCACCTCTGTTTTCTGTTATTGTAACATATCACAAAATATTTGTCAACACTTTTTTAATTCATGATTTGAACAGTAGAGCCTTTTAATGGAGTTTTTTCAATTAATACACGATTGTCAAATGCGTTTTGCAAATCTTGAATATGTGTAATTACCATAATCTGTTTAAATATTCCTTGTAAACTATGAATACTTTCAATAAACTTTTGTTTTGCAAAATCGTCTTGACTTCCCAATCCTTCATCTACAATTAAGAAATCAATACTTGCACCTGCACGTTTTGTTAAAAACTTTGCCATACCAATATGACAAGCAAAATCTATACGGAATTTCTCACCACCACTATATGTTTCATAAGCACGAGAACCATTCATATCATTAACAACAATATCTAATGTATCAACAGTTTTCTTTGTAGTAGCAGTTTTCTTTGATGTAATAAATTGAATTGACATGGAATCGTTAGACAAAATCTTTAAAATCTTGTTTGTTTCTTCTTCCATTTCAGGAATATCATGAGCAATTATAGAAGCAGGAATACCTGTTTTGCCAAAAGCAGTAACCAGACTACCATAATCTGTGTGTTTTACTTTTAATGACTTAATCTGCTTTTGATATTTATCAATCAAATCTTTATTTTTCTTTTTGTTTTCAATGATTGTTTTCAGCGATGAAATTTCTGTTTTATCTTCAATAATTTTATCGTTATTGTCATTTATCTGGTTAATATATTGTTCATCATCAAAACTTTTTTCTTCTAATTGTTCCATTGACAGATACATTTTATTTGCCATATCAAATTGTTCTTTAGAAGAAGATAATTGCTCTTGTAAATCTTTCTTTGATTTATTTAAATAGTTCAATTCAGATTTATATTGCAAATTATTTTTTTGTTTTACTTGTAACTGTTTCAATTCTTGACTTAGTTCTTTTCCTTCAGAAGAAACAGTTTTTCCTTTTTGATTTAAATTATGAATTTTATCTGATAATTCTTCAATTTTTGTACCATTTACATTTTTCTTTTCTTTTAGTTCATGCAAATGTGTTTCTTTATGTTCAGAAGTAATCTCATTTCCGCATAATTCGCAAATACTTTTATCATAATTTTTAAAACGATTATACTTTTCTTCTATATCATCGTTTTTTGATTGATATACTGCCACTTTAGATTTTATATCTGAAATTTTATCTTTTAAATCAGAAATCTTATTGCGTTTATCTTCTAGCTCGTTTTGAAGATTATCAATTTTTTCTTCATAATCTACATCAACAAATTTATTGTTCTTGATTTGCAATTCAATATCATCTAATTTATTTTTAACTTTTTCATAGGCATTTTTATTCAAATGGTAATTATGAATAATAGTATCTTGTTGTTTTTTCTTCGCTTCGTATTCAGATTTTTCTTTTTGTATAGTGTCTAATTTAGATTTTAATGTTTTATTTTCATTTTCTAATTGATGAATCTCATTTTTATAATCATTAATAATTTGTTTGATTTCTTCATCTGTTCTACTATCTTCACTAGATGAAATAAAACTTATTTTTTGTTCTAAATCATCCATCTGATTTTTAATTTCTTTTTTCTTATCTTTCGCTAGTTGTTCGTACTTTTCATATTTTTGTACATCCAAAATCTGCATTAAAGTTTCTTTTCTTTCAGCAGGTTTTTTAGACATAAAACGACTTGATTTACCCTGTCCAATACAAACCGTATCAAGAAATGTATTATAATTCATTTTTAATACATCATTGATTTTTTGTTGGGTTTCTGTTACTTTTTCTGATTGATTTACACCATCAATATAAAATTCTAATTCTCTTGCTTCATTTCTATATTTTACAACTTTCACAATATATTCAATGTTATTCATTGTAAAACAAAATTCAATTTCAAAATGGTCGCAATCAGAATTGATACAATTATCCATTCCAACGCCTTTCGTATCAGTACATGAATTGACCCAATACAAAGCCGTTGTAATCATTTCAATAATAGAACTTTTTCCTGCACCGTTTTCGCCTAGTACAACGAATGTGTTACCAAAATTTTCAAAATTAATAACTGTATCTATATAACTACGAAACCCTTTTACTTTTAAATATTTAGGCAACATAAAATACTCCTTTAAATATTAGTCTTTAATTAAATGAGTTGAATAAGAATGAACCAAATAATATCTTGCATTGGCAAAAAATCCTAATTGAAGCAGATAACGATTAATCTGTGTTTCTTCTTCTTTAGATAATTTAATATTAGGAATTTTACCATTCAAATGACGCAAGCATTGAATATTATCATTCTTATCAAACATAATTTCTGTAGCAATAAAATTTTGATATACATCAATCTGCTTGCCAATAATACATTCTCTTGCGCGTGCATTATCGCCAATTTTTAGTAATGTTAAATCCCTTTCTATCAATGCTTTTTGCAAATCTTCAAATTCCATTTGAGCACGTCCTAGTACTCTAGTTACTTCTCCGACATTAGCATACAAACCATAAAAAATATATTCATCACATTCAACTGGTTTCAAAAACATATTTTTATTCCCCTTCTACCATTTGAACAATATCAGAACCTAATTTAATACGTTCTTTTTCTCTCTTTTGTCCTTTATAATATTGTTTCAATGACTCTTGCACACTCAAAACATTACTAATCCCATCTTCAATAATCGTTTTTATATCAGGAAGGATTTTTTGAATTTTTAAAATATAGTATACACCTTGTTTATACGCATATTCTACAATTTTCTTTTCATTTAAAATAATATTTTCATTTAAATCTACTTTAATACGAACAATAGCACCATTAATATCAATCATTTTATCCATAATTGCTTGTTCAATATCTTTTGCATCAGACATATTTTTGGCATCAATATAAATTGTTTTAAATTTCTGTGCATGGTCTAATTTATGAAATTTAAAATTCATTACTTTATTACCATCAATATCTAATTCAACAAATCCTTTATCTTGCTTTTCTTCTGAAAAATCAATACGATTTGTTGAGCCTGTATAAAAAATCAATGGTTTTTCTTTGATAATTTGGTGTTTATGGAAGTGTCCCATAACAACTGAAACAATATTCTCTTTGTTAAAAATATCTGCTTCAATAGCTTTATCTGATTCCATCTTGTTCCAATCATTTAATTCTGCGTCTTTAATAGACCCATGAAAAATAATGATAGTTGGATAAGTCGTGTCTAAATTATCTATATAATCTTTAATTTCTTCTTTTGTGTGATATGTTGGAAGAAAAACAAATTTATATTTTTGGTTGTCACATTCAAAAATTTCTTCCTTATAAAAACGACTTTGTGTAAAGTAAGGAATATTTAATGTATCGAATTGTGTTAAACCTGAATTTGTCGTTTCCATTTTTGATACATCATGATTTCCATCCAAAACAAATGTTTTAATTTTGTTTTTAGATAATTTAATCATAATTTCATTGACTTTATTAACCAAAGTAGGCGATGGCATATTTTTATGATACATGTCTCCTGCAAAAACTACACCATCTGCATTACAATTAATTGCATATTCAACAGTTTCGTTCAATAAAGATAATGTTTGAATTTCTCTTTCATTCAACCCAGTTTCTTTATCTATCTTACCATAGTTTTTTACACCTGCATGAGTATCAGCAAAACAAATTAATTTCATATAGAATCCTCCCCTTTTATATCATCACTCATTGTATCAAAAAAAAGGAAGTATGTCAATACTTCCTCAAATCATTAACAATAAGAATATTAAGAATATGTTACAAAAGATTTCACTGACCGCAAAACCAAATATTAATAATAATAAATGCTTAATTTGATTTGACATTCTTCTTTCTCTTTGATTTCTTTTGTTTTACGATTGGATTTCCATCCATCAATATGTAGGTATAAGCAGCAGAAATACTATCTGTAACATCATCATTATATTCTTTAATAAAGTTTTCTTTACCAAAAACTTCAATTACTTTATCTTGTACTTCTTGTTTCATTTCTTTTCCTGTTTTCTTTGTACCATCTGCATGTTTCGACTTGATACCATTTAATACTTTTGATTTCAATGTCATAACAGAATAATATGTAACAGGAATTTTTTCTTTCTTCGCAACCAAAAGCATAACACCATGAACCAAACATAATTTTTCTATTGTTTGTCTATTTGAACCAACAAAAGGTGCTTCTGCCGAAATTTTATCAGGATTCCATTTTTCTATAATTTTAGTCAATTCTTTTTCAAAATTAACTAGAACTTCTGATATATCCATTTTTCCACGAGGTATAAAACCATAGTCCAACAGTTCAGATTTTTCTGTTTTATATTTTACAATGCTCCAACCTGTATTTTTCGTAGAAATATCTAATCCTAAAATTAATTCTCCATCTATTAACATTTGTTATCACCATTAATATTTTAAAAGATTATCATAAAAAAAATAAAGAGAAATAATTAATATATCTCTCTTTATTAATTAAATTAATATTTAGTCTACATAATGATAAAAAACTCTTATTTTTGTTGCAGATTGAGCTAAATCATCAAACGAAAAATCATCTTTTTGTGTATCAAAATAAATACGTTTATTGTCTCTATCAATTTCCATATCATCTGCATTTTCATAATAGTTTACACCATTAATTTCCATGTAAACCGTATCATTTGTTAATGGAGTATGTTGCAATTCTGCATAATGTTGTTTTGTTTCGTCTTGAACAGAAGTGTCTGTAATAATATTATTAACATCAATTTCATCGACAAATGCTTTCGGTTGATGTAATAAATTATATGTTCTTGCTTGGTCTGTTAAGGCAGGGGAAAAACCACCTGATGTACCATTTGGAATATCATCTATATAATTTGTTGTATCGCAAACAAACACAGGTAAATAAGACGATTCTATTTTATGCACTCCATTATCAGGATATATACATTTTAATCCAATACTTATTTGTCCACTTGTTGTAGTTTTATTTGTTATTTCCCAAACTCCAAATGTTTTTTTTCTATTTTGCTTAAAATAACCATACACTTTTTGTCCAGTTTTAACATTTATTCTACTATATTTACCATTGTTAATAGAATCTTTAAATATACAAGCACTATATGTTTGCGTTCCATCATTATTAGCAGTATATGTAGCATATGTTGTCCATGTAATATTCAAAATATATACACCTCCTTATTAAAAATGGAACTTTTTATTATTAACAAAAAGTTCCATTTTTTATTAAATTAGAAATCTAATCTTACATACAATACAAGTTCTCCACTAGCAAACCCTACTAATTTATCATCCATTGTACCGTTCCATACAATTGATTTCGTTGATAATGTACCATTTTGGTCTATTTCAAATTCATGTTGTACTGTTGCATTACCATTTTCATCTATATAACTAGTAAAAACGGGGAAACGATGAGTATCTGAACCACAAATAACGCCATTGGCATCGAATGTTAATGTTTGTGCTTCACTCTGACCAGCAGTAAATACAGTATTATCAATTTTAATAATCATTGTTTTTACTGTTACCCCACTTGGTACTACATAAGAAACATTATTTGTTCCTTTAATTGAACGTGTAAATCCACTTAAATCTTTAGCATCCGTATACACTTGCAGTCCTTTGCTATCATCTTTTAGCCATTTTAATGAAGAACCGCCTGATGAAGAACCACCACTACCATAAACAATATCAGAAGGTAAAGCGGATTTATCAATTACAGAATGTGTACCTGTTGCACGGCCTTTTTTATCAAATTCAATACCGTTAATTGTTGTCGTTCCTGATAATTTATCTGCCAAATTATCATTAACAAAAGCAGAACCGCTTACTTTAGCAACTAAATCTTTAACTGCTTGTGGTAATGTATCAGTCTTTAAATTGCTCCATGAAACAATTGTACGGTTTGTAGAGTCATATAAGCCTAATTCATAAACGAATTGTTGTCCTGGCCATTGTCCTATTTTTTCTCCGTGATAATCATCTGCATCGGAGAAACAGTCACATGGTCCAATTGTATCAACATATACAAATCTCCAGTTATTTAACAAATATCCGAAATCATTATCTGTAGTTTTTGGTCTATTAACTATATTTGACAATGAGATATTAGGATTTGCATCTGTAACCATAATTAATGAACCGCTAATAGCACCCATACGAATACTACCAGATAATCCTGCTTGTGAAGGAGTTATTGTTTTTTCAACCACATTACCAAAAGAATCTTTTTGATTTGTATCATAAGTAACTGCATCTAATTTAGATGTATCAACTGAATAATTATATGCTGCAACAAATTCATCTGATGACATAATACAAACAGGTGTTTCAATGGCACTCATATCTGGTAAATCCAAATATTTTCTAGGAACAAGATTGTCATTGTTTAATGGAGCATAACCATTAGCAACACCCTTATTACCTTTTTGTTCAAAAATTGTTGTATCTATTGCATCCTGTTTTGCGTTCCATTTTGTTCTTTCTGCACTTGTGATAAAGTGATTTGTACTACCATCAGCTATGGAATCTGCATCAACTGTAGCAAATTTAAGTGTTACAGCAGAATTAACATCTTCTTGCACTTTATCTGTTTTTTCATATGCAGACAAAGTAGATTCAAGAGAACCTGTTGTAACAAAATTGGAAGTATCAACCTGTGTTGATGTTGCATTTTTAGCAACATAATCTTTCATAGCAGATTTTGTTACCAACTGATTATCTGCTAAATCTGTATTTGTATCTGTAGCAAATAATTTACTAGCAGTTACATTACCGCTTGTCGTAACATCACCAGCAACACTTGTTGTACCATTAATAACAACTTTTTTTGCAGTTAAATCAATCTCACTATCAGAACTTTCACTAGTGGCAGTTATTCCTAATTTGGAATTACCTGTTGTAGATTGAGAATTAATTTGAACTTCAGACGTTACACCGTTTGTATTAACAACATATGTACCTTTGCCACTTGTAGATTTTACATCCACTTCTCCTGTTGAAGCATTTGAAGCTGACGTTTCTTCTACACGTTTTGCAATAGAACCATTTACACGGTCTGTTAAACTAGATACACCTGACGTAGATACACGAGATACAGAAGCACCAATATCACCACTAGATAATACGGATTTTTTATCCGCAACTGTATCTGCTTCAATAACTGTTGTCAATCCATTTGCAGTTAAATCAACAGAATTTTTACCTGTTGATGCAGAAAAGTTTGTAACGGTTGTAGAACCATTAACTTTTAAATTTCCTGTAATAGTACCACCTGCAATTGGTAATTTCGTATCGTCTGTACCACCAATATCAGAAGGTATACTATCTTTCACTAATTGTTTTACATAAGTTGTAAAATTAACATCACGATTACTTAAATCAATATTACGTGCTTTTTGAATATTAGCGTTATCAACACCATCTGCAACTGTTGGTAACATAATAAATCCAGCATCAGAAGTCAAACGTCCAATCAATGCAATATCATTTGGTTCAGCATTGGAAGGAGCATATACATCAGTACTTGTATCATTAAATTGTAAAACTAATGTTTTATGACCTATTGTTGAAGAATTTGAAACAGATACAACATTATATTTGCAAAATTGCCATACATCATTATCTTCACTATAGCCATTCAAAAGCACAATATCATTCGCTTTAATATTAGAATCAAGAAAACCATCTGCACTTTGAAAAGCTACTTCAACTGTCCATTGTTGTGGATTTGTACTATCAATGGCAGTCACATTAAAAATTTTTAATTTACCATTAAAACTTTGCATTATTAAAATTCACCTCTCACAACAATTCGTTAATAAACAAATTTAACAAAAACAGGATAAGCACTGTGTAGAGCAGTAATTTTATATGTTGTCATATCAGCACCATCATCGAAACTAGAACTTGTTGTTCTTTGCAACAAATTAGAAGTTAATTCTATATAAGATACTAGTGCAACAGGATATTCTTGAATATTATCAACATCTGGTTTTGTTCCATCTGTATATTCATACTTGAAATGTAATGTTGTACTAGTTAATGTATCAGTAACAAATTGTAACATACGCAAATCTGCATCTCTATCAATTAATAGTGTGTAATTATTTGCATCAACCTTTGTAACTTTGACTGCATCTTTTTTACCTGCACGATATTTACCAACGACCTTAGTATTGCCTTGGAATTTAAGTTCATATGTTTGAACTGAAGAACCACCTGTTGTTCCTGAACCGCTTCCACCGCTATTAGAAGGAAGTGCAACATATTTTAATTTCTGATTTGCAGAATCATATGCAAGAACTTTGCCATCAGCAATATCGGTATTATCAATATCTAACAGATTTGTTGGTAAGCTCTTATAAACGAGCTTGTTTGTAGCATCATGAGCAAGATACTTGCCATCACCAACATTTGATTCGTCAACTGTGGCATTACCTAATTGATTAACGCTATGTAATGTTGTATAAACAAGTTTATCTTTTGTCTTATCATAAGTAATTGCTGCACCGTCTGCAATTGTACTTGGTTCTTCAATTTCTTTTGTGCCGAGTTTGTTATCATTAACAATTGTTCCACCAGAAGAAGAACCTGTTACTGTTTTATAAATTAACTTATCATTAGCTAAATCATAAACGAGTGATTTCCCATCACCAATATCTGTTTCATCAACAAGTTTTGTTCCTAACTTAGCAGAATCATGTGCTTTTGCAAGGCGTGTATCATCTGTTTTTACATAATTGCTTAATGCAACCGTTTTTACATAGACACCATCATGATTATGAGTTGTATCAGATTTGCCTGCAAGTTTATTATCAACTTCTGTTTTTGTATATACATCTCCTGTTGTTCCTGTATGAGCAAGATTTGACATAATAGTGTCATCTTTATATACAATATTAGTTGGTTTATTTTGAACATCTGTCCAATCAACAACAACATCCATTGATTCTTTTTCTGCAATCTTTAACCATGAAGAATCATGATATACATATTCTGCCCAACCACTTTGAACTGTACTATCTCCATCAGAAGCGTCCAATACAACATAAATCTTATTTACATCTGGTTTGGCAATAGCATTTAAAGCAGCGAATGAACCTAAATATTCAACGCCACCGCTACCAACACCAGCAGTAAGGGGAGGTAATTGTGATTGTGGGACTTTACCATCTGCACCTAATGAAGCATAGCCGTTAGCTACACCCTTATTGGCAGTATTTTCAGCAGTATAACCCAATGCATCTGCCTTATTATTCCATGCAGTAATTTCATCATCTGTAACAAAACGATGATTAGAATCTTGTGAAATTTGAGAAGCAGTATGTCCATGATTAATATCTGCTTTATCTGCTAATAAAAGATTTACATCACTCTTAGTATAATAAGAAGTCATATCAACTGTTGTTGGCTTTGGTAAAGCACTAAATTTAGCATCAATGACAGACTTATTATATACATCTGTTGCATCTGCTTTTTTATTGATAGAACTTTGTAAAGTAGAAATATTTGTTGTAATTGTATTAAATTTCGTATCTAATACATCTGATTTATATACTTGTTTTTCAAGTTTATCAATTAAGTCATTTACTTGGTCAGAAGTGTAGTATTTTGAAAGGTCTACATTAGATGTACCACCGCCACAATGACAATTATTGCTATGGTCTTTAATAGCTTGGTCTACCTCTGCCTTTGAATAGAATTGAGTAAGTAAATCAGAAACTTCTTTCTTTGTATATACAGAAGAAACATTTGCTTTTGCATTGAAGAAACTATTGAGTTGGTCTTTTGTATATCCACCATATGTTGAAAAATCAGCTTTCGTCATAAAGATGTTTTCTGCATCTTCTTTGTTATATACATCTGTTACATTAGCTTTTCCTTTTAAGAGTTTATCCGTTTCAGTTTTTGTATATACAGTATTCTTTAATTCATCTTTGCTTACTTTCTTATTAATTTCTGCTAAACGTGGGTCATTGTCACCAACGGCAATTGGATGTTTAGCGTCTACAGGGTCAACAGAAAGTTGTGTAATACCTGCGGAATATTGTGTAGCAAGGTCAGACAAATCAACGTCATTGCCAAATGGATGCCATGTTGTACCATCATTTGTGTACTGCCATTGGTCTACATCTTCATTATAACGTAAACCTACTTGTGGTTGAGCACCACGATTTACACGAATACCACAATATTCAACAGGAGTACCATTATCATCTTTGTTTAATACAAAGTTAGCTTCTGTTGTACCATCTGCATCAGACTTTTGTGCAAAACGTTGGTCTGCATCTTCTAAAGATAGATGATTGTCTAAAGCATCTTGTAAACCTGTAATTGCTTTAATTGGGTGACAATCTTCTAAATCACGTCCTTCAAGCAGATTATGTTGTTCAGGATAACCACCTGCTGCATAAAGTGGACGTGCGTCATAAATCATATCATTCGTAATTACTTTTGTTGAAGATTTAATATAAACAAAAGCAATTGGCAAAACGTTTTTATCAATATATGGAGCATCAGGGTTATTTGGTAAAGCGTGTCCATTATAAAGAACAATTTTCCCTAATTTATTAATGGCAACTAAAACCCATTTTGCACCGCTTAATGGAGCTTCAATAACAGGGCTTTGTCCACCATTAAATTCCACTAATTGTTTGTTGTTTACCCAAAATGAACCTTCATTAACTTTAATTCGCATATCAGGAACATCATTTGCACTAGCTTGGAACATAACGTGTGCGTATTGTCCTCTACGGAATCCATCACCTTTGATTGGCTTATTCATATATATATTCACCTCATTTGGAAAAATCTCTATAATAAAATGATTTAATCATATTTATTCCTAAAAATTAAATAACTATTATATGTTTGATTATTCTCGTTTCAAATATAAACAAAAAAAGACTGATATATTATCAGTCTTTTAATTTTTAATGAAATTTTTATTGATGATGCTTTGATGGTTCAAAATCTTCTGCGGTCAAACCACCAAATCCTTTTTTACCTCTTACCTTTACAAGTGAATTAATTTGAAGTAATTCTTTAAACTGAATATATATATTACTCCAAACCGTAATTCTTTGTTTTTCTCTAGGTGTTTGCAGAATTATATTGTAAAAAGGTTTTCCTGTTTTTGTTTGTCTTTTAATTATATCAACAATAATACCTGCGGTACGAACTCGTTTTCCATCTTCCACCGTATCTAACAAAGGAATTAAATGATTCGCTTTTTCAAATGGATGCGGAATAAATGATAGTTCAAAACTATTCATATCATCTAGGTATTCTTGTATTCTGTTTTCTTTACAGGAACAAATATCATTATAAGCTAGTTTAAAAGCATTTTCTTCTGGTGGAATTTTTCTAGCATCTTTCGCTACTTTAAACATTCCTTTTGGCTTTTTTCTAGTCTTATATTTAGATACATCATCTAATTTTAATTCAAATTCTTCCAAATGATTTTCAGGAATAATAATTGTATCATCTTTTTCAATGACAATATTTTCATTCTCAAAATCATCTGCGAATTTCATTTGAATTTGTCCACTTAAATCATCTTTTGGTATAGCATAATTAGGAATGGATTTTTTTGATTTATTCTCTAAATAAGAATTATACCAAATTAATTGTTGCGCACGATTCATATATATTTTAACTGTATTTTCATCGTTTTCTTCTGTTTTTAAAATATTGTCTTTAAAAAAAGTTTTATCAACAACTAACGGAATAGATTCAAAAGCACCAATCTTAATTCCTGCTTCTACTACACCTTTTCCTGCACCTTTACCTGCACGTTCAAAATAATCATGGAAATCATTGTATGGTTGATTTGGAACAATTTCATTAACTGCTTTTTCGCCAACGCCTTTAACACAATTCAATCCCATGCGAATTACCATGTTTTCTTTATCTTCAATGGTAGATTCAAATTTAGATTTTGACATATCAGGCGGTTCAATTTTAATTCCATGTTTTTTTGCTTCTTGAATACAATCTTGCAATTTAGAAACAGGTTCAGTATTGAATAGCGAAATATAAAATACCAATGGGAAATTGGCTTTAATATACGCAGTCCAATATGAGATATAACTATATGCAATTGACTTTTACCACATCTGCTTTCACAGACCACAAAATTTATGTGTTATGGTTTGGAGTACACAATCATCTTTAAACATAAAGATGTCTATATTATACTCTCTGAACCTCTATCCATTTATGGATATTTGGATGCGGATTGCCTATTATAAATAATACTTAGGATTTAACCATATATCATCTATATTATTTTTTCTGCTTTCGCAACTATCACGTTTATTTTTACAAATTCCGTTGTAGTCAATATAGCTTTAAGGTGTCCCCGCAATTTCATAGATTTTTAACGGCAATTCACACTACCGTGCCACCCAACATTTTTGTTAATGGCTTTTATTAAAGAGATAACCTGCATTATCTATAATTGCTTTCTGTATTCTTTCTCCTGCTTCTTTTGGTATACCATTTTCAATGCCACGTTGCACACCATTATTCAAGAAATCTTCAAAAAGTTCTTTGTTACCTTTTTTATTTGGTTTTTCAAGTGCTCTACGATAAATATCTGCTCTACCAAAAGAAACCCCCATTATTTCTGAAATTAGACCAAGAATCTCCTCTTGATACACGATGGACCCGTATGTAGGAGCAAGCCATTTATCTAATTTTGGATGATATTTTGTAATTTTAGATGGGTCTTTTTTGGCTTCACAGTAATTCTCTAATCCACTTGTACCTGGTCGCACAAATGCATTGACTGCTGAAAGTTCCTCAATATTTCTAGGATTAATTTGTTTGATTATGTCTTTGCCAATAGCACCTTCCATTTGGAAAATACCCATTGTATCACATGAATCAATTAAATCCCATGCATTTTTATCATCCAATGGAATATCAGCAAGTTTTAAATCTATTCCATATTCTTTTTTTACTAAATCCACTTGATTATATAGGGATTCAATGTTGATTAAACGTAACACATCTAACTTGACAGCTCCGACTGCTTCAACGTTCTCTTTACCATATTGAGACATTAACCCAACAAAATTATTAACTGTTGGTACTGCATTTTCTACAGGAAGAATATCTGTTACAGGAAATGGCAATACACAAATCCCCGCAGGATGTTGTGAATGATGTCTCGGTGAGCCACATAGTTTTTCACAATGTTGATAGATTCCTTGATGTTTATTAAAGAATTGTTTTATTTCATCTACTTCCAACAAGTCTTTAAACTCTTTTGCATCTTTAGGAACTAATTTCGTAATTGCATTTACTTCCGCAAGTGGTACTTCAAAAGCTCTACAAACATCTTTGATAATTGCTTTTGTTTGGAGATTAGAAAATGTTACGATATTACAACAATTTTCTTTTCCATACAATTTATTCAGATGTTCAAATACTTCTGAACCACGAGTAGGACCGAAATCACTGTCAATATCGGGCAAATGTCCACGGTCAGGGTTGAGAAACAATTTGTAATTAACCATGAGTTTTTTATCTCATGCTCTGTAGCTTTCGTCTACAGTTTGGCATACATCATTACAAGTTAAATTTATTCTTTTTTCTCATTAAACACAATCCACCATCCTGATACATCAAATCAAACATTTTTTTAACACTTGATTTAACTCTCACTCTTAAACTCCAACATTCACAACGAACATCTTTATTTATAGTAGAATGTATTTTGTAATCATTTTTTAAAATTGCTTGCAATTGTTCTAAAAATTTAAGGCTACCACTAACAATACTGCAATTTACATAATAATAAAACTTCCCATTGCTAGTTGTTTTGTTTACATAAACACTACCATCACCATCAAAAACACCCCTCAAAAATGCCCCAAAATATTGTTTTGGAATAGATGGCATTTGTATGGTAGCACTTTTTCGCTCTGTTATACCCATTTTTTGAACAAAATCAATATCACATGCATTATTAGAAACAACAGAATTAGATTTGTTATAAGTATAAATGGATTTTTTTGGTGTCCAAATATCATGAATTGCTTGTATAACTTCCAAATCATTAAGAGTTATTGTAATTCTATATCTACGTGTATGTTTACAATAGCTTAAACAGCCATCAGATACAATCAACCCCAAAACATAAGAATTAAAACTGTTCAATCCATCACAATATAATGATTCATCCTCTGTAAATCTCTGTCTTTGATTATATCCATTTGCACAACTTCTACAACAGAACTTTTTTGATTTATTCTTACTCGTAACCTCAAATTCAGTATTACAATTTAAACAATATTTTTTAAAAGTTTTTCTCATATAATTCATTCCTTTTGTGCGTATTAATAATCCACAAACAGAATAAATTATATAAGAATAAATATAACCTGTATCGGATTTTCGTGGTTGGTTTATTGGTATGGCTTCCTCACCAACTATGCTCTGAACCTAATCCCACCTACTATTTTGCCAATTCGATAGGGTTGGCTGCGTATTTCAGACTGACCTAAGTCCGATTACCCAATCCTAGAAATTTTTAAAACATTCACGCTTATCGTTTCCAATTACGTTGTAGTTTTCTAGGCTCTAAGGAATTTCCCCGCAATTTATCCGATTTAACGAACGCTATCTCAATTAACGCTCAAAGATAAGGTCATAATCCAATGGATTAATCTGTGTAATACCTAGCGCATGATTAACTAATGAACCTGCACCACTATTATGTACAATAAAATTATTGACATTATATGAGTGTGCTCCATCAACAGTTAAATCATACACTTTTCCTTGATAATGATAAGTTGACTTATCTGTTATCTGCTTAAAGTGCATAGGCACTCACTCCCTTCTTAGAGTTAGTATATCATTTTTTCAAAACTATTACAAGAAGGTTTTTTCTTTTATTCGATTAAAATCGCTTTTAGATAAAAAAGATAGATATGATTTTTTTCTATGACATATATCACATTCTTTATGCATTAATTTTTTCTTTTGCATTTCATATATATCATCTTTTAAGAAATTACCTATTTTAATAGATTTATCATATATTTTTTCACAACACAAATATTCATCTGCTTTCCAATCTAACGTAATCATTCTAGTTAAATCACAATAATCCATTCTAATATTGTCTCTATATTCGTTTTTACCATACTCTATTTTTCCAAAATATTCTTCAGGCAATTGATTTTGTTTCATCGCTTCTATACTTTGTAATGGATTATCGTTACCTTCACATTTCCAAAAATGAATATTTTTTGGCAAAAAATCTTTCCATAGTTGAATTTCTTCTTGATTATAATCATAGACAAAATATCTCAATTGAATATATATTGAAATATTCATATTTCCAATTTTCAATATATTTTCTTTTACTAAATCTACATTACAATTTTTATGATTAATTTCATATGTTGATTGATAAAAACCACTAACAGAAATAATCAAACTATCTACATAAGGCAATATATTTTCAAAATCTATATTTTTTAATGATAAATTGGTTGACAAATCTACTTTCATATGATATTGTTTTGCGTATTTACAAAAATCAAATAATTGCGGATGTAAAAAAGGTTCACTCCAACTAAACAAAACAATTTCATTAATTCCTATATTATGGGCTTTATCTATAACTTTTTTATATAGTTCATAGTCCATTTTAGTCATAGAATTTCCTAACAATCCTAATCCACGAGGGCAACAAACACATTTCGCATTACAACCATCAATAATATCTATTTCTAAGATATTGTTTTTTATTTTTTTCATTTTTTATATCATCCCAAAAACACGGTGCTACACCTATGGCTAACAAACAAACTTCTTCAGGATAAGTTTTATTTGTTTCATAAAAAGGGCAATT